>TARA_R110001592_G_scaffold298074_1_pt1 | contig 13318 bp, 27 predicted proteins | sample TARA_R110001592 | Tara Oceans TARA_R110001592 (sample SAMEA4398387) | marine metagenome | biome: Polar Biome; feature: [SRF] surface water layer (ENVO:00010504); material: water (ENVO:00002006), including particulate matter (ENVO:01000060) such as... | depth 5 m
TTAAGCAAACTTAAAGAAGAGGTTAAAGAATATAAAGATGAAAGAAATGCTTAATTGGAAAGACGAAAATTTAGAAATTATGGAAACGATTGTATATCAAATAGAATTTAAGGATGGTAGAATATTCAGAATATTTTGCGCTAATTCAACACAGAAGAAAAAGGTTATCAGTTCTTATAATGCAATAGCTGATAAGGTTAAAGAAATCACAGTTATAACAAGTGGAATTCATACGGTATCACAGTATGAAAAAATATTAAAAACAATTTAATTAATAATCACCAATAACACAATAAACGACTATGGCAAAAACAACACAAAAGCAAAGAGTCCTTAATCATCTTAATGAGTGTGAAACTATTACATCGTGGGAGGCAATTAAAGAGTACGGATGCACAAGATTAGCAGACGTTATCTTTAGATTGAAGAGCGAGTACGTTATCACTACTGAAATGATTAGTAAGAACAACAGATTTGGAGAGCCTATAAGATTTGCTAAATACAGAATTGTAGGCAAAAAAACCCTAAATTAGAGAAAATGAATAATATGACAGTATTGGAACTACTTAAAAAGAAACTACCTCAAGGGTACGTTCTAGCTATCATCGAAAACATGGAAGAAAAAATAATTCTTGACCATGAGGTAGAAGGTTCAATTTTAGATGAGTTGGAAACAATTTTCGATTGGACAAATTCTAAGGAGGGATACCATTTTTGGGCACACGTTTATGATGCTATGGCAAGTGGAGAGGCATTACCTAAACTACCTTTAACGGTGGCATGGAAGCCAAACACTTATATATGCACTAAACATGAGTCATACATAATAAATACTCAAGGAAGCGGACAAGATATACTCATACGTACCGACTTCTCTGATAAACCGAATACGCTAGAAGGATGGTTTTGGAAAGAGACCCATTTGGCGTTCTGCAATTAATTAGTATCTTTGTAAAGTCTGCTCATCACATTATACAGACAAAGATATTAAGGATTGGGATTATATCCTAGTCAAATTAAGGGTTTCGAAGTGATGAGCGTTACCCTTTTTTTACGCATAGATGTTTACTTGTTTCCCTTCCCTCATCACAAAAAAAGCGGAAAGACTCAACTAGAATAGTTAAGTAAAATCTCGCTCTGTCGAACCCCTGACATCGAGTACTGCATAATCTTCGGATTCACCAATAACTTAACTAAACGAACATGCCTAAACTCACTAGAGTTGAATAAATAAGAAAAGGTCGCAGACGGAAGTATCTAGGGTTGGGTAAATGATAGTAAAATGGTGCATTGGTATTATGCAGTATAAAGGGGAAGTAGTAATCAATAATTTAATAATAATGGAGAAGGAGCGGGAAACACTAATGAGCCTGAATCCTCAGACGACATACGAAAAACTAATTTGGGAGAGACACTTCAATAAGACCTTGAGGGATGCGTTGGAAAAGTCTCAACTTGAATTAGGAGCTTTGCGCTCAGAATTTGATGAGTTTAAGTATTTAACAAAGACGAGCAAAGACATCAAAAGCAAGTATGCTATATTAGTGTCTAAACAGACAGAAACGCAGGCTCTACGGCGAGAAGTAGAGCGTAGATTGCGAGACTCAAGAAAAAGCGAAGAAAAGCTTATCATGAAAATCGCTCAACTTAACCTAAAATTGGGTAAATATGAGAAAACAAAACCTATTAACGAAGTTTCTCCTACTATTAAGGAGAAATAACATGCTGTGTAAAAGGACACATGCTAATTACCGTCCCAAATTGAGGACAATAATAACAACAAAAAAAAGCAACAAACCTAAACCGATAAATGCAGTAAACAATGCTGACCGAAGAAGGAATTTCACCAACTTCAATAGTCAATTATCAGAAAGGATTGTGGCAATAAAATCCGAGAGCTTATGAGTAAAGAGAAGAAGTGGATTCGAGCTAAAGTAGTAGTATTCTTTGGACTAAATAATCAATTCGCAGGAATGTACCTAGTGGACACTAAGGAGCAAGTAGACCTAATAATGAAGTTGGTATATGACTACCCGTACCATTGTAAGGTATACGAAGATATTCCAAGTTTAAATGAGTCCCTACAGTTCGATATAAATATGGTAACAGGAAGTATTGTGACCCACATCACAGATATAGACGGACTCACAAAGAGTGTGCCCGACAAAACCATGACAGGAATGAGTAAAGAAAAAGAAGAATTATTCAATAAAATAGAAGAAATATTTGGAAGCTCATAAAATATTATTAACTTTAAACTATGGAGAGACAAGGAATAAAAGATATGATGGATAAGCTACGCTATCGTCCATCTCATTTACAAGATTCATTAATAAATAGTGATGTCCCTGGCAATTGGTCAGGAAAATCAGGACTACAGAACATTTACAATCTTATTGAAGGAAGAGTAATGCCGAAGGATGGATACGTATTCATTTTTCTGTCAGAGTTCTTACAGGTGAAGCTACGTGACCTATTATTAAGGTACACAAAGATTCAGCAAGAAGAAGTAATTCATGATGGAGCTAAAATAAACTGGTAACTATGGAAAGAAGAAAGGTAATAGCGTTTGTTAACGTTGTTCTCTTTGGTCTTTTTATTACGGCATTTCTAATGAAAATGTTGTTGGTTGCTCTTATTTTTCTAATTATACATAATGTAGTATTTGTGTTAACAGTGCAATCTTAAATCGTTAAATACATAAAAATGAAAAAACCAATAGAGAAAACACCGTACATGTTTGTGTACGGAACATTGATGAGTGGGTTCAGTAATAATAGATTACTTAGCAACTTACAACTAGTAGATAGAGGAACAACAGAGGAGGAGTATACCCTCGCAGTCACTTCACTTCCCTTTCCTTTTTTAATGGAAGAGGACGGTAACAACTATGTAAGTGGAGAAATCTATAAAGTGGATGAAAAAACACTTAACGCAATTGACCAGCTAGAGGGGCACCCCGAATGGTACGAAAGAAAGGTAGTCTCAATAGTAACTGAGCTAGGCGATAAACTAAAGGCTTGGGCGTATTTTATGCCAAAAAGCAAATTAATAGACACAGTTAAAGTCTTAGAGTCAGGTAACTGGAGAGAGTACATCGAAATGAAAGAAGTAATCAGCGAGGTTACATGGAAATAAATATAATAACCCTTAAATTTTAAATATGAGTACGAAAAAAACAGATTGGGAGCTAGTTGCTGCCCAATACGAGAAAGAGTTCGGGCAAAAGCCAAGAAAGAACATGAAGATTGAGTCAATGAGAAAGAAACTCGACGAAGTTGAGCCTGAGAATCCTGTCATCACAGATAAGATGTCAGAACTAATGGAAGTTGCTACTAATGCTTCTTCTGAAGGTAAACCAACAATGATATGCCTTGTCCAAGGAGAGAGGGGTATTCACATGTCAATGTCGGGTGATGGTCAAGAAGTGGCTATCATGATTGCTACAGCAATTGTAAGTGAGCCTAGAGTCGGAAGTGTTATCACAAACGGTGCTATGATGGCTCAGATGAGAATAAATGATGTTGCTAACAAGGTAAAACTAGACGAGGACGGTAATGAACTAGCTCCTGAAGGTATGCCTGAAGCTAAAACTAAATCTTAATGGGATATAAAGACCTACAAAAGCCTCTTGAAATCAAGGATATTGATTTTAGAGTGCAATCCATCAACAACGGTGGTTACGCTACCATCCTAGCATACAAAGATGCTAGGGTGGATATGAGACGGCTCGATGAAGCATTAGGGATTGAGAATTGGCAGAGAGATGTCAAGCTCGTGAACGGTGTGCTTTATGGAGGGGTTGGTATCTACAATAAAGAACTCAAGGATTGGGTTTGGAAGTGGGATGCGGGTACTGAGTCTAACACTGAGAAAGAAAAAGGACAAGCGTCTGATGCATTTAAACGTGCATGTTTCAATCTTGGAATAGGACGAGAGCTGTACAACTACCCTATAATCTCTGTTAAGCTCAATGTCAATGAGATTAATGAAAAAAACGGGAAGAAATACGCTAGTTGGGATTTTAAACTCAAAGAGTGGAAATGGTTATCTCAATTCAAGGATGGGGAGCTTTCATTCTTGGCGGCAAAGGACACAAATGGTATAGTAAGATTCAAATGGGGGGCTTATGACAAAGCTCTTGATGAGGTCGAGTCTACAGCTAGTGGTGCGCCCACTCCTGCTCCAATTGAAGATGTATCACCAACTAATGTTCAAGCACCTATTGAAGACGCAAATGTTGGGCAGTTCTTAAAAAAGGACTCAGTCGAAGAGGAAACTAAAGCTCCTGTAAAGGAAGAGGCAAAAGTTCCTACCTCAGCAGAGATTAAACGTGATGAGTTAGCTCAGAAATACAAATTGATGTTCGGGAAATCACCTAGTAAGGCGATGAAACTTGAAACGTTAGAAGGCAAAATAGCACAGGAGACTGAAAAGCGAGCTGCTGCTAAGTTGGAAGCGGAGAAAGAAGAAGAATTGTTATCAGAAAAACTCAAAGGCGACAATGAGGTAGGCGGTGCAGTTTACTCGGCATCAGGAGAGAAGGCCGAAGACCCTTATGGAGATGAAAAAGGTGAAATGACTGAAGAACAACTAGATGAGGAAGAGGCTGAAGTCGTTGAGTCTGAGGGTATTGACCTTGGAATCTACAACGGTCCAATGATTGATGATGTCAATAAAATAAGTGATTTCAAAGATAAGACTGAGTTTAAGACATGGGCAGTGTCAATCTTTAAGAAGTGGAAAGGGAAAGCCCCTGACACACACATAGAGGAGTTCCAGGCTATGTGTAATGCACATTTTGAAAAAATAGGATAACATGGTTGATATATTTGAAGAACACAATTTAGTGCCTGAGAATACTTTTGACTTTAAACAAATCAACAAAACAGCTCTTGGCAATGTGTCAAGGGCTGTGGTTGAGAAGGTTGATAGTGGAGATGAAGACCCATTAGAGGTTTACATTAAGGCAAAAGCAATGCAAGAGGTTGCTGGTAATATCATTAAGGAGGTTAAGTCATTAGCCATTGATGAAGCGGGTAAATATGGCAAGGGAGATTCAAAACTTCTTGGGTGTGAGTTCATAGTGAAGAACGGAGTAGCAAGATACTCATTTGACCACGACGACTCATGGTGCGAATTAACAAGTCAAATTGACGAACTTTCAGTAGAACGTAAGATTCGTGAGAAACAGATGATTGAAGCCACAAAATATGCTGTTCTTGCTGATAAAGAAGGAGAAGTAATACCACCTGCAAACATTACAAATGGAGGGGGTACAATATTAAGTATAACAATCCCGAAAAAATGAGTAAAGAAAACAAAATAGACTTTATCCCAATCGTTAGGGCAATAGTGAAATTGTCTTCAGCATTGTCCGATGCTGACACGGTAATAGAGGGGAAGTACTATAAGTTCGGATTAAAGAAAACCCTAAATCAATGGGTAGACAAGATAGAGAAAGCTACAAAACCTTTCATGGGTAAATTCCTAGAAAACAGCGAAGATGCACTTCAGGCTGCTTATGATAGGTTCTTAGAGCTGACAGAAGACCTCAATATTAAAGACGAAGATAAGACTGCCTTGATATTATTATATTGCAAGGCTAAAAGTTCATTGAATGACATGGAGAAGTTAACGTTTGAAGAAGGAGGGATGATTACCCATATCCTAGTCAAATACACTACCGAAATGCTTAAGTCTATTGAAGGTCAGTATGGAGACATCTTTGAGATTAGAGATTCTGATGGGAAGTCGATTCAAGCCATTATTGAAGGGTATGATGAGTTAGGAAATGCAATGTTCATTAAAGACTAGAAACTATGAAATATTTAGAAGGAGTGCTTGATGAGATATTCGGACAGCAAAGCAGTCATGAAAAGGACTTGATAGTTGAGGCTGTCAACAAAGACAATAAAGAAGGAATAAAGGTTACAGGGAAGGTTACTGAGATTCTTCCTATGATTAATAGGATATTCGAAAAGAAGTTTAGGATAATGTCGCCCAAGGTTATCAAGAGATATAAGCAATTACTTAAGACTTACTCCCTTGAAGACATGGAAAAGGCATTCACCAATGCTAAAAATAACGACTATCACATGGAGTCTAATTATTTCTACTGCACTCCTGAATATTTCTCAAGACCCGAACAGATGAATAAATGGGAAGCGTTCGACCCAAAACAAACAAATATTTTCGACGCTAAAAGTAATTTCGGAAACCCAATTTTATGAATGAGTTTATCAAATGGAGCGAACTCGAAACGAACAAAGCAACAGGTAAAGAGAAGATAAAGTGCCCTAGATGTAGTGACTCAAGAACCGATAAGCGAGACAAAAGTTTATTGGTTAATCACAATGAAGGGTACGGGAAATGCTTCTACTGTGAGGCTTTAACATTTAAACAGAGTGAGTACACGAAGAATGAGCGTAAATACACTGAGGTAAGCCAGGAATGGCAAAACTACACTAACCTATCAGATAGATTAGTCAAGTGGTCAAGTGAAGTAAGAAAGATAAGACAAGAAACTCTAATGCACTTTGGAGTGACTGAGGAGATTAAGTATCAACCCGCCAAGCAAAAAGACATAAATAATATAGTCTTTAACTATTTTGAAGGGGAGAAACTTGTTAATAAAAAATACAGAAGCCCAAGCAAAGACTTCACGCAAACAACAGGCGGTAAGCCTATACTGTATAACATCAATGCCGTAATAGGAGAAGATGAAGTCTACATTGTAGAGGGAGAGTTTGATGTGTTCGCAATGTATGAGAGAGGAATCAAGAACGTTGTGAGTCTACCTAATGGAGCTAATGATAATGATGATTATTGGATTAACTCCAAAGAATACCTAAAGAACGTCAAGAAGTTCATAATTGGAACTGATAACGACGAGAAAGGAATCATTACTAGAGAAAAGATTGCACAAAGACTTGGGAGGTATAGATGTGAATTTATCACATGGAAAGGTAAAGATGCTAACGACGACCTAATAAGTGGAGACCTGCAATACAGTGTTGATGGTAGTAAGCCGTTTCCTGTTGGGGGGACATTTAACAGTGAAGACCTTGAGGACGAGGTTAAAGCGTTCTATAGAAAAGGGCTTCCAAGTACAATATTCCCTAAGCATGAGTGTTTTGGAGACTTCAAGAAGATTCACTCACTAATGAGAGGTCAAGTTGAAACGGTAACAGGAATACCGTCACACGGAAAGTCAAACTTTTCTGAGTGGTTAGTACTTAATCTAATTAATGATTGGGACTTAAAGGCTAGTTTCTTTAGCCCCGAGCACTCACCAATAGCACTACATGAAACAACATTTATCGAAAAAGCAGTTGGAAAGCCGTTTTGGGGAAATGAGAATAGAATTACAGAAAATGACATTGAAAGATACACGCAATGGGCAAAGGAGAAGATTTACTTCACCTCATCTGAAGGTAAGTTCCCTACTTGGGATTGGCTTATTGAAAAGTTTAAAGAGCAGATGTACACCTATGGAATAGACATCTTTATAATTGATGCATTTAACAAGTTAGCCTTCAATAAGGGAGAGTCAGGAAAGGAGGCTATTGATAAGGTTCTTACAAAGTTGACGCTGTTCGCTCAGATGAACAATGTAATTATAATACTTGTTGCGCACCCCACGAAAATGAGGAAAACTGATAAAGGAACGTACGAAACACCCACACTATACGATGTTAGTGGTTCTGCAGATTTTAGAAATCAGACTCATGGAGGCTTAGTCGTCCATAGATACTTCGAGGAAAATTTCACGATGATAACATCGCTAAAGGTTAAGTTTAAATTCCAAGGAGAAATAGGTGGACAAGTACCATATAGCTACGATGTACCGTCAGGAAGGTATTACTTAGCGGGAACAATACCTCCAGTGTTCGATATGACTAAGGCAGATGAACCAAATGTACTTGAAGAATTAGTTTTTGATAGCACTATAAGTGCCATCTCAGCAAATATAGACTTTGAAAACGGAGACAATGAAGTCCCGTATTAAACAAATTAGAAAAAATGGCCAAACCTACTGCCATAAAAGTAGGTGACAATTAATACCATTTATCATGTCAGAAAAAGACAACAAAGAAAACCAAGAAGAAAAGCCTATGGACACAGTACAGATGTTACTAGGTTTAGCAACATTTGCAGTATCAATTTATCTACTGTATGTTGTATTTGTAGGGTAGAATAATATTAAATAGGGCTACATGGATTAGCTAAGTTGGAGAATGATGGAGCAATCTGGAGGTTAAGCATCACCAAACCTATTTATATTATCATCACATTATTAAAAACTAAACCCATGAAAAGATTATTAGAATACATATCAATAGCAATAATTTCAATAGTCTACAACAATAAACAATAAAGATATGAGAGCGAAAGAAGAACAGAAAATATACCAATATTTAAAAGACAGGCTAGGTAGCCGAGCTGAAAATAGAGACGGATTAATTCGATTGATTAAGGGGTATCAAGATTTTATTTATGTAGGAGATGGATGCATAGTAGATTACATAAAAGAGCATAATCTAAATAAGAAATGTAGGGTTATGGACAAAACAATGAAAAGGTTTTATCTTTTTTATTATCTAAGGTATGAATGCGGAATGAAATGGAAAGATATTGGCGATATGTTTAATCTAAAACATTCAACAGCAATTCATGGTGCTAACACTCATAAACTTTTGACACATAATAATGACAGTGAATATAGACGTAATACAGAGGACTTGCGAAAAGTGTTTGTTATTACCGATAAACGATTAAACTAAACAATAAAGATGATTGATATATTTGCAGACATAAAGCCAAACCCAAAACTGTATATAGCCGATGTTACGGTAAAGTTTAACTACAGACCAAGAAAGAATAGCAAAACGATTGAGCAGTACAAAGTCAATTTATATCAAGTACCAATAGTACTTAACGATGGGAAATTCCCAACAAAAGAAACAGAAAATAGCTTTATGAAAAGAATATTCATGATACACGGAAAAGGAAAGTTTGAAGAGTCTAATATACGATTAGAAAAGCTAGAGAACTGTAGGTTTTCATCAGAATTAGCCTATGAATTTAATTATGATAAACATTAATTTAGTAAATTTACATTATGGAAAAACAATTGCTACAAGTAAGAGCTTTTCAGTCTGCGTTTGATACGCCATTGCCTGATAAGCCAACAATGCTCTCTAAAGATAGAGCAAGATTAAGAAATAATCTACTTCAAAAGGAAGTAAGAGAGTTAAAGAAATCAGATAATTTAGAAGATGTAGCCGATGCTATATGTGATATTTTATACGTAACCCTTGGAACTGCACATGAGCATGGTATGGGCGATAGATTGTCGTTTATGTTTGATGAGGTTCACGATGCCAACATGCGTAAAATGGGTGAGAATGGTAAGCCAATCTTTAAAAAGAATGGCAAGGTTGATAAGCCTGAAGGGTGGACTCCACCGAGTCTAATGAAAATCATTAATCGTAAATACCACTTGTTCAATAAGGACAATGCTACGTTTTCAGAGTCATTACAAGCTATCAATGAAGCCGAACAAAAACGTTGGAATGACCACGTTGAATCGGAAATAATGAAGAGGCTGTCTTGGTTCGATAGAATGAAGTCAAGGTTTGCCTCATGGCTAGAGCGACCAATAAAGAAGAAAATATCTATAAGCAGTAGCTTTGACAAAGCCTACAGAGGTGCAGTCGTTATTACTGTGAATGGAAAAGAAACTGAATTGGTTGACTTTTAATGCAAAGGAGGAAGTACGGAAACAAAAAGATAGTAGTAGATGGGGTCAAGTTTGACAGCAAACTAGAACACTATTGCTATGGGTATCTACAATTAACAGGTACTGACTTCGACTTTCAACACAAAATAGTCTTAGTAGATAAATTCAGGTTCAACGATAAAGGCATCAGAGCATTGACAATGATAGTAGATTTTGTTGTCAAAAAAGATGGAAAAACAATATACGTTGACACCAAAGGATTTCCTACGGAGGTTTCAAAAATCAAATACAAATTACTCAGAAATCAATTAAAAAATGAGAATAATACTGATGTGATTTGGCTGAAGAACAAAAAAGAAGTAAATGCATTTATTAACAGTTTAATTTAAAATTATGGCATCAATTAACAGAGTATTTATCCTAGGTAACGTGGGTAATGTAGAAGTAAAAGAGTTTGGAGAAGGTAAATTCCTTGTTCAAGTATCAGTAGCAACAACTTCAGGCTACAAGAAAAAAGGAAGTGAAGATTTTGTAAACACTACAGAGTGGCATAAATGTATCTTCGCTATTCCAAATCTAGCTGAGAGAGCTAAAACTATCAAGAAGGGAGACCAAATTGAAGTTAGCGGAAGTATCAGAACAAACAAATGGAAAGATGCTGATGGTAACGAACGCTCTATGAAAGAGATTTCGGCTACTCATTATTCAACTCACAAGAAAGCAGCAAACAATGAAGGCGGTTCAACTGAAGGTCAGCATGGAAATGATGATTTACCATTTGGATAATATAATTGGGGGTTCATAGCCCCCTTAATTTAAAAATAAAAACATGAAGAATATATTATTATTAGCAATTCTGATGATAGGATTCACTACATTCTCTCAATATGAGGATGAATTAAAGATGCTTCATACAGTGTGTATAACAGATGAATCTAATATAAACTCACTGTTTGACCCAAACGTTTACGAGAGAGTCCCAAACGATAGTTTATACGTCTACGAAGACATTAAGAAGGGAAGTTTTTATGTTATAGAATACACTAATGGGTTAATAGCAAATTACATAGAGAGATATAGTAATTCAGGACTCAAGAATATGAACAATTCAATCAAAAAGATTTGTGTAAGACCTTCAGGTTTTTATCGTTCAGAGTTTTATGAGGGAGATAGTTACTACTATTTAGTATCAAATTTCAAGAATAAAGACTCTACAATTGTAATGACAGTAACCAAAATTAATTGACATGAGTACATACAATTTAGAGATGACCCCACAAGATGTTGGAGAAATCATAGAAATCATTAGAATACAGCATTTAAAAATGAACGACGACACGTTTTGTGCGAAGCTAGGTATAAAGCCTAGCCTTCTGTTTACGGTTGAACAAGGCAAAGGACCGCATGGAATGATGGTTCTAAAAAAGATTCAAAAGACCTTTAAGCACATTCATATAGGTGTTACGGTTGAATTTAGGTGAAACAAAATTCCCTATCTTTGAGATATAAAAGAAAAAATTATGTCTAAAGAAATTTTATATATAGCTGAAGGCTCAACAGTTAACGCTGCATGGACAGGTCAAATCGTTATCAGCGGAGACGGAGTTGATTGGGATAGTATTAATATAGTAGACTTATCAGCAGGTAGGCACGCTATAAATGTTAACACTTCTGTATCAAACAGTTACCCTGAGAGAGGAGAAAAGAGTGGATTCGCAATTACTCTGAAAGTTGATGATAGCACAAGTCCAACATTCTCATTTAATCCTGACAAGGTTCTTAATCAACCTACTTGGTCTACTATAGCACCAGGTACTGCGTCCAGTTTAGCTTCAGGTTCTGCAGCAGCAATGACCGATATTCTAACTTGGTTAGCATCATAAATTAAGACATTTCCTAACGGAAAAGGGTGCATACTCCTAGAGGTGCGCCCTTGTTTAGTTTTAAGGAAGTATAAATTTTTTGAATCTCATTACTACACACACTAGAGCTAGTGTAATAATAATACCAACAACAAGACCGAGCCAAAACAACCAAGAACTTTTATTCTCTTTTCTGACTGTTGTTCTATCAGTTTTATTCTTGTATCTACTTACTTTACGAGCCTCTGTTAAACTATCAGAAAGAAAAGCATTAGATGACCGCAGAGCCTTTAGTTCATGGTCTAAAGAGTCGTTATATACTTTTCGTATATATTTCAGACTATCTTTAAATCGCTTATTATCAAAGCGTACTTCCCATTTAGTTTTAGGAGCTATAGGCTCAGGACAAGGAACTTCTATTAATCTTTCAATGATTGAGTCCTTCCCGTCTGCACCAGGTATTGTATCATTTACAACTACCTCTACCTCAGTGGGCTCTAACTTCCCCCCTTTATCATAAAACTTTTCAAGATGTTTCTGTGCTGTCATACAGGACACAAGTCCTAGCAACAAAGAAAATATAATTACTTTTTTCAAATGTTCAGTATTTCTTTAATTGACTTCCCAAAGTTACGCTTATTTCTCTTACTACCTCTTTTACGAGACTTTTCAGCTTGACCTGTATTTTCTTTCTCACTCATCCAAGTCCCTGTTTTTATATCCCAATGCTTACCTTCTACATTAAGACCCTCTTTCTTAGCTTTTCTACGTGCTTTTCTGTCCTGACGTTTCTTTTCTTTACGCTTAGAAGTTTGCTCACCCCATACAGGGTGCTTGTTCGCTTTAGCCAATTTCTTTTTGTACGAATTAGGATTATCACGATAAAATTGTGCTGTTTTTCCTAGTGCCATATTGTTTGTTTAATTTTTCAGTTCAAATATGTTACAGGCATCGACGACTGATTTAACAACTCGTTGTTTCCAATCATCTGTCATTAGTCGCTTAACTTCCTCCTTATGAGTATGAAAGCCTAATTCCAGAAGCACTGCAGGCATAGAGGTTTTTCGAACCACGTAGAAATTGCACTTTTTAATCTTTCTATCTTTTGCTATCTTTTGGAAATTACAGCTTAGTTCTTGGTGCATATATCTGGCAAGAGCATTACTCGCTGTGCTGCCTTCTTCATATACATACGTCCCAATTCCACTTGCTTGGTTCCATTCTTTACCGTTACTATTTGCATCGGAATGAATAGAGATATAAACACACTTACGACCTCTTCCAAGTTCATTTGCTCGTCTTACTCTTTCATTTAATGGAACATCACGCCAATCGTTAATAATGTCAATGGCTTCTAATCCTGCCTTTTCCATACCTTCGATAATACGTTTAACGTTATCTCGGTTATTTACACCTTCATAGAAAACAACGTCATCTTTGACCATCCGTTTGCCTGCAGTTGTGTATTTACCTGTAGTTGGGTTTATGCCTCCGTGACCTGCTTCTAAGATATATAAGTACTTGCTCAATTTTCTATTTTAGGTAAATTAATTAATGAGTCTTTGGAGCGCAGAAACAACAAACCAGTTGTTAACCATCCACTCAGCTCTCCCGCCGTTTGTTTTTCTTGATAAATTATTAAACCGCAAAATATTAAAATAAGGCATCCCAAAATTGTGGTAATGTAATTCTTAAAAAGTCTTTGTTTCAT
>TARA_R110001592_G_scaffold58754_1_pt1 | contig 13316 bp, 3 predicted proteins | sample TARA_R110001592 | Tara Oceans TARA_R110001592 (sample SAMEA4398387) | marine metagenome | biome: Polar Biome; feature: [SRF] surface water layer (ENVO:00010504); material: water (ENVO:00002006), including particulate matter (ENVO:01000060) such as... | depth 5 m
GTTTTAAAGTTTTTTGGAAACACAATAACAGGTATTAATATTATTGACAATTTATTATTTTGGTCAGACAATAAAGGCGAACCTAAAAAAATAAATATAAAAAGATGTAAAGAGGGAACGGTAAACATAGACACCCACACGCAATTAAGTTTTGGTAATAACAGTTTTACTGGTATTGCGGTGGAATATATAATAAACGGCGCAGCTCCTAGTGACGGTACATATGGTTTTAATGCAGACCACCATCCACCACTTGCTCCTATAGAAAAAAGACCTAAAGTTGGGTTATACTCTGCGTACGAAAGAAGAAGATTAGCTGCTGCTGTTGGTGTTGATTTTAACAATTTTGTAGATGATTACGGAAACATAAAAGATGCAAATAATAGCATAGCAGGTTCAATAGCCGACGACAACACGACTTCAAATTCTTTTGGTGCCAATGGAGACTCTAGCACCGGCAACTTAAATACCGCACCTTATAGTGGGTACGAGTTTAGAGCGAGGCACTATAGAGATGGTGAGGTTTTAAGTGGTATGACGATTCGAGCTTATGATAACAAAAACGGCTTGCATTTTAGATACAAAAATAACCCTACTGAAAAAGATTTTAAAGTTGGAGATGTTGTTTTTGCTGAAAACAAAAAAATAGATATAGAAGAAAAACACATAACAGTTATAAAGCCCAAGCCCTTAAAAGCTCCTTCTATAAAAATAAACTACAAAGAACAAACAAAAACAACAAACAAAAAACCAAGTTTATTTGAAGAACAATTCCCTAGATTTTCTTATAGGTATAAATACGCGGACGGAGAGTTCTCTGCGTTTGCTCCTTTTACGGAACCTGTATTCAACCCTCAATATACACAAAACACTGACAAAACCGCTGACGGTAGCGTCTTGCATAGCAAAGATGATATATATGATATAAAAGATCCTAAAAACAAAGCTATGGTTAATGCTATTCATTCCGTAGATTTAATGGACTTTATAACTATAAACACGCCAGAAGATGTTGTTGAGGTAGATTTATTATATAAAAAAGAAGATTCACCCGTTGTATATTCTATAGGCACGGTTAAGCATACTGACTTTGAGTGGCACGCTTCTGCCTTTAACGGCGAGTATGGACAAAGCTTTGTGGGTGGTCAGAGTAGATATAATGAAAACACATCATACCCTAAAGTTTGGATGCCAGCGGCTCACGGTGGTTATAACTCGGGTAAATACACTGTTAAGAATGAAAACATATACGCTGCCTTACCAGCCAACCAATTGCTTAGACCTTGGGACAATGTTCCTAGAAAAGCTTTAGCACAAGAAGTTAGTGGTAATAGAATTATTTATGGTAATTATTTACAAAACTATACTATAGGATCTACGCCAAGGGTGTTTGTAGATTATACCGATAGAAAGAAAACTATTGGAAGTTTTGATGTTAAAGGATTACCATCAATAAAATCTCAAAGAAATTATCAATTAGGAGTTATTTACTGCGATGAGTTTGGTAGAGAAACACCTGTTTTTACATCAAATAGCGCAGCTGTAAACATTCCTTGGGCAGAAAATGATGGTGCAAAAAATGCTAGTAAATCAAACCAAATGATCGCTAGCGTTGAAAGTAATTTTCCAGATTGGGTTGATTCAATAAAGTTTTTTGTAAAGGAAAACAGCGGAGAGTATTACAACTTGACAATGGAACGCGCTTGGACAGGTAAAAGTACTTATGAGTTAGATAATTCAGAAGGGCATTTATGGATGTCGTTTCCATCATCTGATAGAAACAAAATATCAAAAGAAGATTCTATAATCTTAAAAAAGAAAATTGGTGTTGGTGAGGAACAGATTAGTTTTGAAAACAAGTTTAATGTTATTGATATTAAAGACGAAGCTCCTGATGCTATAAAGTATGAGTTGGTTAATTTAGGTACCGCGGCAAACGACTCAAACAACATACTAACCGTTGATGGCGCGTATGATAAACTTTTTAACTATCCTAATAATCGCCCAGATAAAATGCAAGACGTTATTAACCTTGACATTGCTAGTTGGAGACAATATGGTGGCTTTGCAGATGATATTATACCTGGTGGTGCTAACGCAAACACGCCTCCAGATAATTTATATTTATCTTGGTTTAGAGTTGGTGGGGCATCTTCTTCAAAGTATCATGTTTCTGGTGGTTGGAACAGTGGTGGTACTTACGTTTTAAAACTAAATAGGGATATAACTGAAAAAGATGCTAATGTAGCTCATGTTGATGGCACCGCAATAGACTCTCAAAATGAAACTCACGTTCATCAAGATTTAGTTTTTCAAGTAGAGAAAAAAGTTGCTAAAGACGATGAAAATTTCTCAGGACAATTTTTTGTTAAAATATCAAAAAACCACATAACAAGTATAGTAGAAACTGGTAATGAGTTAAGTAATTTAGATAAGTTCGAGGTTATGGCTGATTATGGTGTTTGGCATTGGAAAGATGATCACATTTATTCACAGGACAACTCACAAAGCCCGTTTATATTCACGAGTGGCGGAGATTATGGTCTAACAAACTACTCTGGAGATGCAACACACCACGACTCTGGTAACAATATACAAAGCACTGGAGGTGCTAACAATAATACCAATGCCACGGGTGGTACCGCTAGGTTAACCGATTGGCACGAAATGTGGGAAAATATCTTAGGCGAGCTAGATGGCAAGCCAAGATGGTTTGTAGATGCAATGCACATGGCTTCTGGTCAAAGTGATGAAAGTAATTACGCAAAATATAATTGTGTAACTTGGTCTGGTACTAGGGATTATGATCCTGGACATCAATACAAATGGCCGGCTAAATCAGCTTGGGGTTACCCACCATTAAAAAAATGGTTTACAGAGGTGGCGGAAGGTGAAGTTGAAGTTAGCACTAGTGCTGCTGTTTATGGTGACGGTGGTTTAGTAGGTGTTGGTACTTATTTTGCTGAAGACGATCCCGCTAGTGTCGTTTCAACATCTAATCTTTTTGATACAAATGAAGATTGGTTGGTTTATGATAGTGCTACAGAAGACACCGTTGGTTTACAAATAGATGGATGGGTTGGTGTTACACAAAACGTTAGTAGGTGGACATCGGTAGACTCAGCTGGAAATCAACACAACAGCACTATTTCGCAAAATCATATTAACGGATTAGAAGGTTTAGTAACGACAAATGAATACCATACTACTGGGCCTAGAAGGTGGGTGAGTGGTATGAATGGTATTGAATTTGGTAATGGCGAAGATACCAGGACATACTCTAGCACTGGTGATGAAACTGAAAAGCACTTTATGCACTTGTCTTTCTTTGCGCCTGGAAAAGACCTACACAACAACGATTGGCATTTTCAGCCGACTGAACCATGCTTATACGGTAAAGATACTTGGATGGACAATCTTCAAGGTATATGGGGTGGTGGTGTTTTCACAGGAAAACATAGCGGCCAAAAGTTTGGTAGTGATACTGATCCTGCAAATAAACATTTTCATTTAGCTATGGAAGGAAATTACGCTGACGGAGAAGATAACGATCACCAAGTGTATAGCACACCACCTGGTCCTGGCTCTGGTTTTGGTTATGACTTAGATTACAGGGAGTTACACGAAAGACAATGGGATCCTACTTTTAACTCCGAAGACGATCCAGAAAATAGAATACGTGATTTTATTAGAAACCTACATGCAGGATCGAAGTTTAGATTTAACTTCAAACGACCGGGCATTGCGGGTGAACCCGCTATACTTGACGATGCTGTTTATACTATCAAAAAAGTTCACACGAAAAAGCTTTATAACCATACCTCTTGGAGAACTCCTCACAATCTATTTATTTCCACTTTAGGTGGATATGTTTGGGATGACCCGGGCTTAGCACACGATAGGCAAAACAGCGTTGAAGACATGGCTTTGGCTTGGTTGAACAATGTTGATGCAGGTGGAAACCACGTATCAAACATGGATAACAATCTCGCCTCTGCTTATGGAGCTACTGAGCGACAAAATTTTAAAAAGAAAATCGTAGATTTTGGAGCCGCTCATAATAGAAGAATTTGTTATATAATCGAGTTAGATAAAAACCCATCTAATAGCACTTCTACTATGGGTAATCCATTACACCCAAACGGAGTTACTAATCCCGACACTATGAGTGGGGATTTAAATTCTGATAACTACACTCATATAGAGTTTCTAGATCCCGTGCAAGACGTTGTATTAAAAGATTTAAGTAAATTTCCGGCTATATGGGAGTTAAGCCCTAAAAAACAAGATGTTGATTTAGACATATACTACGAAGCTAGTAACAACATACCTGTTAGAATTAACAGACATACAAACGAGTTATTCGCTCCAAAAGGTTGTTTAGTGGAAATGATAAACCCTCCACTTAATCAAAGTTATGGTGAAGTTCGTTTAGTAGAGTGGAATGCTAATGTAGCTATTTTGGAACCAGGTTTTGATAGAGGTGCTGACGGTGATGAGATTGATTATTCTGATATTAAATTTAAATTCATCAGGAGAGATGGTAGTTATACTGTCGCTAATACCGGCTTACAACAACTAGTTACTAGTACGGATGGCTTTAAAACGCATTTTACTTTTAAACAAAATATAGGTGCAAAAATACAGGTTGGTTTAGCTTGGTATAATTGTTTTTCTTTTGGAAATGGTTTAGAGTCAAATAGAATAGAAGATGGTTTTAACAACATATTTATTACAAATGGTGTTAAAGCTTCTACAACAGTTCAAGAGACATACGAAGAAGAACACCGTAAGCATGGTATAATATACTCTGGGCTATACAATTCTAACTCTGGTGTAAACGATTTAAATCAGTTTATAATGGCAGAGAAGATTACTAAAGATTTAAATCCTACTTATGGTAGTATACAAAAACTATTTAGTAGAGACACTGATTTAATTGCTTTCTGTGAAGATAAAGTGTTAAGAGTATTAGCAAATAAAGACGCAGTGTTTAACGCTGACGGAAACGCTCAGTTAACGTCTAATCAAAATGTATTAGGTCAAGCTGTTCCGTTCCAAGGCGAATATGGTATATCTAAAAACCCAGAATCATTTGCTGCAGAATCTTATAGAGCTTATTTTACGGATAAACAAAGAGGAGCTGTGCTTAGATTATCTAAAGATGGTTTAACACCTATATCTAAAGCTGGAATGCATGATTGGTTTAGAGATAATCTATCTAAACACACTTCTTTAATAGGTACTTATGATAGTTATAAAGAAAATTACAATATAACACTAGCAAATACTTACACTGAAAATATAATATTCAATACGTTTTTTAAGCTAGGCGCTGAAAGTGAAAAAATAGATGCTTCTGTACTAAGCTCTGTTGCTGGTGGTGCTCCCGTTAACGGTAGTGAGTATAATCACACTTGGCAAACGGCTAACATTTTAACAAGTAATTTATACAATTTTAGTGGAGGAAGCTCTAATGCTGTTGATCAAAAGTTTAAACACACGGTGAAAGTTGTAAATCACCCAGAAATACCAGAAGGTTATTTCCAACAATACATAGCCCCAAGTTCCGCTCCAACAGAGGTTATAGCTCTACAACAGCAGGTTTTAGAAGGTTATGTACCCGCGGGTGATGACGACCCAGATGTCCCGTATGCACCAGCTGTATATAATACTAATCCAGGTGGTTTACCTGGATTACAAAACCCCAATGGCTCGGTTGTAGATACTTGGTATTTGCATCACGCCAGGACTTATCTCGGGTTAAAGGAGTTTGGGCCGAATGCATACTATTCACAATCACAGACAATGACCGCGGGTTCTAAATTTAAAAGAACTTTTGCTCCAGGCAATGGATTTGCTATAACTATAAATGAGAATTACATTCAGGGTGAGCCTTATTTAACGACACCATGTGGCTTAAATGGCATCACTGGCTGGGCATCAGGTAACAATCCTTCTGTGGAAAAAACCATACACTTTCCAATAGCTAACAGCTCGTCTAACATAAGCCAAGCAAATTTAAAAAAATCATCTGGAACTATTACTAAAAATTCAGATACTGGTTATATAACTTTTGACAGGCCTTACCCAGATGTGTCTCACGTTATTATAGAGGATATTGGTAGATCTAACCATATTAGCAATTACAATATAAACGCTGAAGGTGGTATAAATAGTGACTATTATTCTAACGCATATCCAAATGGTACTAACGCCGCCGCAGACGGTGTGCATCATAATTCTTTTTATAATGGAGATGAGCTACATATTCAAGTAGAACTAAGGTGCTACATGACTTTCGAGACTAGTGGTCACCAGCCCTTTGCTCATTATGGTAACAACACGATTATGCCGCGTATTACGCTGCTTGATGGCGGCGCGGTTATACCTAACAGTAAAATTGTTATGAACCTTGTTGATGCTGACTCTCAAGCCAGTAATCCTACCGATTTGGCTGCCGGTGGTAGTAATAGTGATAACGATTCTCAATATAAATACTGGCAATCCCAACCCCCGTCACATGTCCTTTCAAACTTTATGAATGATTGGACTGGAGATATTGTTGATAGTAGTTCTTCGTCATATAACGAAGGGGGCTATTTAGTGGCGGCAACACAAGCAACGCACCCATCAGCTGGGTATGATGGCACAGCGTTCACAACACCAAGATCTATTCCTGGAAACTACCCTAATGGTGATAAAATACATATTAAAAAGTTTGTAAGCTCAGCAGAACAAGTTTTTCCAAGCACATCAAGGATGTACAGGGAAGAACACACTCACACGCTTACGGCAGCCCCAGATAATGCATGGTATAATTTTCAAGGCAATGGACAATATGATATAGTTATTGGATTTAGTATTAAATTTAGAGATGGAAACCAACAGTTATCCGACGGAAGTTCTAACTCCTCGATGAGTATAATAGAGCAAAAGGTGATTGACAATCTTCAAATAAAGATATTTAATCTTTCAGGTCCACACCCTTCGCTTTACCCTTCTAATGTAGCAATAAATAATTCTAGTGGTTCAGGCGTGTATACTTTACAAAACAACCCGCTTTGGGAGATAAAAACTGTAAAAGCTACCAAAGGCTTTGGTGTAACAGCTCCTCACACTGCTTTTGTTGATAACACTGGTACTGGAGATCTTGGTTATGCTGGGGATTTGGTCACGTACTGGGATGACCCAGACACTACAGGGGTTGTTGAGCAGTTAAATGCGGCTACTTTATTGGGTATGTATTCGGGTGCCACTCTAAATGCTAATGGAGATTATATTGTGAACGCGGACGCTATATCTGATTATTGGAATAACCACGAATACCCTCAAGACGCTATACCACCGGCAACTGTACCTGCTTTTGTAGAAGTAGTACATAGTGGATTCAATTGGAGTAGGGCTAGCTACAATACGGGTGCTAGTTATAGTAATTGGTATAGCACCATGACTGGTAATTACTTTGGTAATAATAGGGAAGCTATCCCTAAAGACGCATATAGAACCGATCCAACTGATGGTAGTCAATCAAGTATTCAGGTGAATTGGTTTGAACCAGGATCTAATCCATCAAATCAAGATCCTCAAGAAGGTCATTACGGAAACGTTGCTGGTTATTTTAGCAAATCAAACCTTAAAGATGGTAATGGTGTTGCTTTTATACCACCAATGGAAAACTCAACCGGAAGTTTAGGTGTTAATGGCTTGGGTTATCACGCGGATTGTACAAAAATACATACCGATTGGGTGGCTGATTACTGGGTAGCTTATACAAACTCAAACAGCTCTGCTTCTTACAGTCAAACCTTCCCTTTAAGTGCAGGCGAAGAGCTTGAGGTTGGTAAGTGGTATATGGTAGATGTTGAATTAAATGATGCGCAACACGCAGGTCTTTATACTGGTGGCGCGGGAAACATGCCAACATACCTTGATAACGGTGGTAGTGTTGAGGTTATGGGTGTTTGTGATTCAAGCGCTCCTCCTGGTGTTAATCTTGGCGAAAGTGGTGGTTACGGAACTACGGGTAATGGTACGGCTTCAAGTAGTGGTCAAGGACGACACGCTAGATGCGCACCGGTGTTTAGAACTAGATACAACACAACAACGTATAACGTTGGGGATAACACCACTAATACTAGTGATAAGTGGGTTTTAAGAACCGTATTTAAATTAGATTCTAATAGCTGGGTAAATACCGCTCCAACAAAACTTGATGAGATAACGTTAAGGTTTTACAATTGGAATCAAACTACAGCAAGTAGAATATATGTTGATAAAATTATTTGTAAAAAAGTTTCTTACACAAACAACACTGGTGGCGCTACAAGTTGGGATAGAACTATTTATGGTAATGCAGATCACCACTTACAAGTAAATGCTTTTACAGAATCAAAGTTATACTACCGTCAAGGAATGCTTTGTTATGATGAGTGTTTGCAAGCTAACAATTATCTAAATAGCACTTCTGGTGATTATGAAAGCTGGTGGAATCAAGTATTTCCCGCTGGTAAGGAGATCACAAACGCTGGTAGTGGTTGGGTACTAAAACTTAAAGTAGGTGCAAATCCAAAAACAAGCGCATTTAATGGTGTGCTTGGTGTTAAGGTTACTGGGCCTTTTGGAGACCCATATAACAGTCTAGCAGCCGACGAGTTTACTGGATTACTAGCACAAATAGCACACCAGGGAGATTACACGATTAAATTTAATATGACCGGTACTCTTGATGATGATTGGAGTATTGAAAACGAAATAGGTACTTATGCCTCTCCTTTGTTTTCTGAATATAGCCAAACACCTTCGGGAGATCCTTTGTGGGGTAACGACAACGCGGGAGTGGGTATTCGAAACGCAATTGGTTTTTACAACGCTAGCGGTAGCAACCCTCTTTCTTGCGGTGTTACAGATGTATATTTAACACAATCAGAAACTATATTCTCTGGAGGTCAAGCTGGTTCTTGGAACTTTGATGGTTTTGACTCTACGTCCGAACAATACATAACATGGGATAGGTATTGGCCTGATGGTATGGTTGGTACTGACAATGTTGATGGTAGAATACAGTTTTCAAGTTGTCCTAGTTTTGATTCTAGTTTTGGAAACGGAAACGTTATGATAACTGCTAATCAATATATAGATAAAGTTATAAATAGATATGAAAAATATGAAATTAGCTTTAACTTTAAAATGGAAGAGTATGTAGATGTTAATGGTACTCTTACGGCTGTTGCCGGTACTGGAATGTTTCACATGTATTACTTCAACGGTTCTGGCTACGGTTTTAGAATAAATGACATTGGAGATTCAAGCACTACAACCGCGAACATGAATCCTAACTACACAAAAACAGCGGTTACTACTGATGACTTACCACTACAAGCGGACGGTAGTAACCTTATGTGGTGGAGAGTAACTAAAGTAGTTGGTATTGGTGATGGTAGCACGACAGGCGATAGCAGTGACCAGGCTTATTCAGAGTTTCAATATCAAGGAGTTGAGGCTCTTAGAGACACTTTGGTGATTAGAAGAGACGCTACTGACACTCAAGATTTAACAGGTTGGATAGATGATATATCTATGAAACGTGTTTACGATGTGGAGATGGCTCCAGGCCCAGACGGAATATCTGGAAGTGATGATGATGTGCCTGTTTATCCAGAGACAACATTAACATTTAGCGAAGACGTTAAAGGTTGGGCTAGCTTTAAATCCTTTATACCAGAAAGTGGTTTGAGTTTATCTAAAAAATACTTTACGCTTAAGGATGGTTATTTATATCAACATTATAAGCCATTAAAGCTTAATGAAGACAATGTTCATTGGGATGATTGTAATTATAGTGAGGCTGAAAATTACAACCACTTTTATGACCACTTACCAGTTTCAGAGCATAATTACTCTGAAATAGTAGCTGTTATAAACGTAGAACCAAATGTTGTAAAAACATTTAAAACAATAAACTACGAGGGTAGTCAAGCTCAAGTAACTAATCCGGGGGCAACTGGTTTGGCATATCCAAAGCTTGTAAACCAAAACACCGCTATAGCGTGGGCTTTAAACGACTATAACGCAAGTTTATACCCTAATGTTGACGGCTGGAAATGTGTGGACATAAAAACAGATTTAGATGATGGTAAGTTGTTAGATTTTATAAAAAAAGAGGGCAAGTGGTTTGGGTATATAAGAGGCAAGCAGGTCGTTGGCAAGCTAGATACATCGAAATTTAGCGTTCAAGGTATTGGAAAACTAGATAGTGTTAACAATATAACAACGTCGTATACAGGCGTGGGGGCAGGCGATCAGATAGATACAGATCCTTTAGATTTTAATGATTTAGTTTTTAGTGATAACAGTGGTAACAGTGGTGGTGGTACATATTAAAAGCCAAATAATAAACAAACATTTATAGTATGAGTAGGATAACTAATTTATTAATGGATACATCTTTAATGGGCGTAGGCGCTGAGAGTAGGGTTTTTACCGTGAAAGGCAAGCCTGATTCCGAGTTTATTATAATGGTTGTTCAGGATGGTACTTTAAAGTATTATAATTTTGAAACCGACTCGTTTGAGCTAGGTCACACGTCAAAAAATAACTTAAAAGTTAAGATTTCTAGCTCTTCCCTATATAGACACACTATTGATTTTCCTAGTGGAGGAGGAACTTATGTTGTTAAACTCATAGCAGAAGACGGTACTTTTGTCAAAAAAAATAAAAAAGTAATTTCAAAAAACATAGAAAAACAATCTAGTACAAGTACTTTGACCTTAAAACCAGCTTCAGTTAACACTGCTAACTATTCAACATTTCCTACATTTGCATCGACAGGTTCTACTAACGAGGGCGCTGATTTAAGTAGTAGTTTTTTAGTTAACAATGCATCTACAGACGCCGGTGGTTTTGGTTTAAAAATTAACCCGAGTAAATTTGCGAAGTGGAATGAATATCCAAAGTACGGCTTTGAGGGTGTAATCAGTGCAAAAGTTTTTGACAGCCTTTGGTATGTACAGTCTACAAAAGATATAATTTTAAATCTGAGCGGAAACGGGTTAGACGCGAGATACGTAACAGCCGCAAATTCAGACGGCATATCAGTTGGTATGGAGTTATTTTACCACAAAGCAGCAACATCACCTGGAGAAAACGTATACATCACAAATATAAAAGAAGGTTTGAGTGAGGTTGTTATAGAATTTAACAAGGAAGTAGCTTTTGAAAACGGAGAAACAATGACGCTTAGAGCCTATGGTTCTAAAAACATCTACCTTAACACGGGTATCAAGATGAACGTGAAGGATTGCTTTATTACAGCTCCAACGCTTGTAAAAACCGTTAGAGCTGATTCGGACGGAGACTACACACCATCAACAACAATAACCTTGACTGATACCCACGGTATATCTGGTGGCAACACTATATCGTATATAGGGCTTAATGTGGATAATTCTAGTAGTAACAACGTTAGTGTTGTGACGCCAGATTGCCCTGATTTAACAAGTTCTGGAGCGTTGGATAATGACGGGGCTATAACCGTTCAGTTAACACAAACCCTAAGCAAGGGTACGATATTAATATTTAGTAGCATTTACAATAAGTTCACAATGAAATTTAGTGCAAAAATAAGCAAACACCCGGTATCTAACACGGACATTTTATTTGATTTAGATAAAATAATTACAGTGGGAGTTTCTGGATCATAAACATAAACAATGGAGATTACATTTAACAAAAAAAGAAATAGCTCACTACAAGTGCACGATGTATTGTATTACGCGACGGTTATAAATGGAGTTACTACCAAGCCAGAGGTTTGGGGTGAGATAGTGGATATGTACGACGAGACACCTGTTAGTTTTAAAATAATGACAACTCCTAGCGCTGATGTTGTATCAAATTACGGTACTATAATAAATGCCAACACATATTTTTTATTTTCAAAAAATGTTAAAGTAAACGAGTCTAGTCTTAAAGGTTATTACGCAGATGTAACTTTACAAAACCACTCTAAAAAAAGAGCAGAGCTTTTTGCAATTGGATCAGAGATAGTTGCTAGTAGTAAATAAGCGGCAAAAAGTGTGACTATAAATACACTTAAATTAAATTAAATGAGTGATAACGTAACTTTTAGATCCTTTGAAAAAGGAGACTATGAAACATGTGTTGATTGGTGGCAGTGGTGGTGGGGTTCTTTTAACGCAGAACCAATAAGAAGAGGTTTTCTACCGAAAGATGAAAGGTGTTTTATAATTGAAAAAAACAACATACCTGTAGCCGCGACTTTTCTAATACTATCTTATGATATACCAGCTGTAGCATGGACAACATATTTGGTTTCAAACCCAAAATACAGAGAAAAAGATAGAAGAGAGTTAATAGAAAAATTAATTACTAATGTAGAAAAACAAGCTGAAAAATATGGTGTGCTACAACTGTTTACAGTTTGTGGTGATAAACATATATCAGATATACATAAAAACTTAGGGTGGGACATGTCACCGGCTAGATACGAGGCTTTTAAATATCTAACAAACAACTTGAAAAAAATAGATAAAAACTATGGGGAAAAAGGCTAAAAATAAACAAGCGGCTCTTAGCAAAAAAATGTTCGAAGCTACTGAGGAGCAGTTAAAAAGATATAACGAAGAGCAGGGAGTACAAAGAGAACTTTTAGAAGAACAGAAGGATAAGTACAGACAGTTTGAGTTTAAAAATCCTTACGCTGATATGGAAAATCAGTTTGCTGGGATGGAAAACTTTTATGAAGATATGCAAGTCGATATGCGTGCTGCTAATTTTCAGAAAGAACAAGGGCAACAACAAAGAGCTAATATAATGCAAACCTTAAGAGGTTCTGCTGGTAGTTCTGGTGTAGCTGGTTTAGCTCAAGCCATGGCAAATCAAGGTCAATTACAAACACAACAAATCGCAGCTGGTATATCACAACAAGAAAGACAAAACAATTTAATGTCTAGACAAGGCGCTATGACTCTTCAACAAATGGAAAGACAAGGCGCTGGACAAGCGGACATGACAGAAAGAGGTGGCGCTGCTATGGTTCAATCAGCTGAAATGGGTAGGCAATCTACTTTGCTAGGCATAGAATACGGTGGTATGGCTGGTGCTAACGCTGGTGAACAATCCGCTTATGCAAATCAAATGGCTGGATTCGGTAATCAAGCAAGCATGCTTAATTCACAAGTTGCAATGACAGGTCAAATAATTGGTGGTATTGCACAGGGAATTGGTTCCGCTGCAACAGGAAGTATTTCTGACAGAAGATTAAAGAAAAACATAAATAAAATTGGTGAATCACC
>TARA_R110001592_G_C13189381_1_pt1 | contig 13315 bp, 12 predicted proteins | sample TARA_R110001592 | Tara Oceans TARA_R110001592 (sample SAMEA4398387) | marine metagenome | biome: Polar Biome; feature: [SRF] surface water layer (ENVO:00010504); material: water (ENVO:00002006), including particulate matter (ENVO:01000060) such as... | depth 5 m
TTGGGTGTAAACCAAGTGCTCTGAACCAACTGAGCTATGCGCCCGAACATTTTTTAAAGGGATTCGGTAACCCCTGCGACCCTCCCGATGCTAAATCGGGATGCCCTGAACCAACTGAGCTATGCGCCCTCTAAATTGGTTTGCAAATATAACTTAGATTTTTAATACGCAAAAGCTTTTTGATGAAAAAATTAAATTATTTCTGCCACTACAAAAGTACTTCCGCCAACATATATAAAATCGTTAGGTTTAGCTAAACTTAAGGCCGCTTTATAAGCTTCATTAACTGAATTATAAGCAGTACCATATAATCCAAAATTTTTAAATTTAAGATATAATTCCTGTACATCTAATCCTCTTGGTATATTGGGTCTACAAAAGTAATACGTAGCTTTTTTAGGTAATAAATGAATTATAGACCCTAAATCTTTATCGTTCACAACACCAAAAACGATGTGCAAAGAGTCGAAACTCTCTTTAGCAATTTGTTTCATAACATACATTAAGCCTTCTTTATTATGACCTGTATCACAAATAACTTTAGGGTTTAATTGTAACTGCTGCCAACGCCCCATTAATCCTGTGTTTTTTATAACATTTTTTAACCCATCTTCAAGTTGTTTTTGTGCTATTTTATACCCTAAATACTGAAGTTCCTTAACCGTTTGTACAACTGTAATAATGTTCTTTGCTTGATACAGTCCTTTTAAATCACTTTTATACACCGTTTCAATTTTCTGGTCTGCAAAAATTATGCGAGACTTATTTTTTGTTGCTATTGCATTAAAAACTGGCTGAGTTTCTAATTGAGTCTCTCCTATAACGACTGGTATATTAGGTTTTATAATTCCCGCCTTTTCATAAGCAATGGCTTCTAAGGTGTTGCCTAAAAACTGTGTATGATCAAGACCTATATTTGTTATTACTGAAACTTCAGGCAGTATAATATTTGTTGAATCCAATCGTCCTCCCAGACCTACTTCGATAATAGCAATATCAACATGCTTTTTTGAAAAATAATCAAAGGCCATACCCACGGTCATTTCAAAAAAAGACAATGTGTTTTTTTCCAAAAACAATTTGTTGCTATTTATAAATCGAATGACGAACTGCTTGCTAACAGGCTTACCATTAATCTTAATCCGCTCTCTAAAATCTTTTAAATGAGGTGACGTATATAACCCAACGTTATAACCAGCTTCGTGTAATATAGATGCCAGCATATGACATGTAGACCCTTTCCCATTAGTTCCTGCAACATGTACTGATTTAAACTGTTTTTCTGGGGAACCTAAATGGGTAGAGAATTTTAACGTATTTGATAGGTCTTTTTTAAAGGCTGAATTACCCTGGCGTTGATACATTGGAAGTTGAGAAAACATCCAATCTAAAGTAGCTTGATACGTCATTTTTATTGCCCCAATTGGAAGTTTACTTTCACAAAACCAATCTGTTTTGCAGGTGCGTTATCGTCTCGTGCCCATTTATGAGATAATGCTATTTTTTTTGCAGGTTCCAATAGACATGACGCCGTATTTGTAGTTCCTTTAAATCCTGGGATGGCTTCAATTACGTTACCATTATTATTAACAATGATTTTTACAATAACTAAACCAGATTCATTACAATCTTGTTTAAGTGTTTGATACGTAGCTCTTCCGCGACCATTTAGTCCATATCCAACACCACCGCTACCTGATCCTCCAGAACCAAAATAACTTGGCGCATACGGATCACCATCCAATTGACCTTTATCTCCATCTTTATTGTCGTTACCCTCTCCACCAGTAACAGTTCCTTCAGATTTGCTTACACCGCCTATTAAAGCATCAAGTTTTTTCTTTTTTTCATCTTGTTCTCGTTTTTCTTTAGCAATTTTATCAGCTTCGGCCTTTGCTTTAGCATCAGCAACGGCTTTTGCATTTGCCTCTGCTTGTTTTTGTTTTTTGATAGCTATTGCTTCTTCATTTTCCTGTGTTAACACGTCTTCTTTTGCCACCGAAGGTTTTGTAGGTTCAGGCTTCGAAACTTCAGGCTCATAAGGTTTATTAATTTCCTTAGGTTCAGATTTTATTGGTTTTAAGGGCTGAACGTCGCCTTGACCAAAATCTGATGTGCCAAAATTCACAGCAACGCCATATTCTATAGGTGGATCCATATAAGGTGCTCCCACAATAAATAACAACATAATTAATATAAGCATAATCACTGTTGTTAATTTAGCAGAATCCCTTTCGTGCTTAGTTTCGAAATATTTCATTAGGGAAAAATAAAACTATTTATAGGAATTAATCATTTGGCTTAACTGCCAATATCACTTTAAATTTATTTCGGTTAGCAATGTCCATAACTTTCACAACATTTTCTACAGGTACCGATTTTTCAGCACGTAAAACGACCGTAGGTTTGTCTTCATTTGAAAGTGCGGCTACTAATTCTGATTCTAAAACACTTTCACCAACACGTTTTTGGCCGATATAATAGGTTAAATCTTTTTTAATACTAACTGCAATTGATTTTTTATTCTCAGTTTTCCCACTTGCCTTTGGCAATAAAATGTCAATTGCACTTGTAGAAACCAAGGTTGATGCTATCATAAAAAATATAAGTAATAGAAACACAATATCTGTCATTGAAGACATATTGAATTCTGGCGATACTTTATTTCTTCCTCTAATATTCATACTAAGATGGTTCGTTTAAATGATCCAGAAATTCGAGTGAATTTGCTTCCATTTGATAGACTACTTTATCGGTTTTTACAACCAAATGGTTATAGGCCATAAACGCAACAATTCCCACAATTAACCCAGCAACTGTAGTTGTCATAGCTGTATAAAGTCCACTGGCTAAAACATCCATTTGAATGGTTCCTCCTGCATTTGCAAGTTCAAATATGGCTAATATCATTCCAATTACGGTCCCAAGGAATCCAATCATAGGACCAGCACCCGAAATAGTCGCTAATATGCTCACATTCTTTTCTAGCTGATAAATCTCTAATCTCCCAGCATTTTCCAAAGCCGTATTAATATCTGCCAGTGGCTTTCCAATTCTTGAAATCCCTTTACCAATTAATCTCGAGACAGGAGAATTTGCCTGAGCACATAATATTTGGGCCGAGTCAATTTTACCATGAGATACATGATCTTTTATTTGATTCATAAAATTTGAATCCACTTTTGAGGCTGCTTTTATTGCAAACAATCGTTCAAAATAAATATATGTGGCCAAAATAAGCATCAAGAATAAGACACCAATTATAATCTGTCCAGCCAGTCCTCCACTACTAATTAATTCAATAATTGAAAGTGTTTTTTCAATAGGCTCACCTTCTTTAATGACTTCTAAGCCTTCTTGTGCATTTTGTAATAATGTGTTTAGCATATAGTATTTTATTTCTTACCGATTATATAACGTCTCTTTTTTTGTTAAAGTATATTAAAATAAGGTCCTAGTAAACATAAATGCTGCAGCCCCAACTAAGAATCCTATTAGTGCGAGCCAAGATATTTTTTTTAAATACCAGAAAAAATCAATTTTTTCCATTCCCATAGCGACAACACCTGCTGCAGACCCTATAATTAACATGCTACCCCCTGTTCCTGCGGAATAGGCCACAAAATGCCAAAGTTCATTATCGATTGGCTCAGAAAACATCCCTAAGCTAGCAGCCACTAAAGGCACATTATCAATAACGGCAGATGCAACACCCAACAATAATATAACCAAATCTGAGACACCCACGGGCTCATAGGAATAATGAATTTCTGTACCTAACATTGGCATGGTTTCTTTTAATGTTGTTGCGAATTCAAATAAAATTCCTAAAGACTCTAACGCTGCAACAGCCATCAAAATACCAAGAAAAAACAGAATACTAGGCAATTCAATTTTTGACAATGAATGATGCACTGGACTATGTAAGGCATGCGCATCGCTTTCAGCAGAATCAAAATTGCTCATACTAAATTTTGAGCTACTATAAATTTCTGCAAAAGTGGCCACCACGCCTAAAGACAACATCATTCCAACATATGGTGGTAAATGTGTTACCATCTTAAATATAGGAACAAATACAATGGCTCCTAAACCTAGATATAGCATGGTTTCGCTAAATCTCGATTTCTTTTGATCTTCAATTAGTTCTTCAACTTCTAAATCTCCTTTAAAAATTGGTAAAAAACTTGCAATAAAAGAAGGGACTGCCATAGTTAGAAAAGACGGTAGCAATAAGTATCCTATTAAATGTCCTGTAGTTACTTTTTTACCAATCCATAACATGGTTGTGGTTACATCTCCAATAGGCGACCAAGCACCACCTGCATTAGCGGCGATAATAATTAAACCAGCATAATACAAACGCACATTTCTATCTTTGACAACTTTTTGAAGAATTGAAATAAGGACTATGGTTGCAGTAAGGTTATCAATAATTGCTGAAAGCACAAAAGCCAAAATGGAGAATATCCATAATATCTTTGTTTTCTTTTTAGTCTTTACAAAATCCTTAATGGTTGAAAAGCCATCGAAATAATCAATAATCTCAACTATGGTCATCGCTCCCAATAGGAACACTAATATTTCAGCAGTTTTACCTAAGTGATGCAACAGGGCTTCTTCCATAAGTTCCAGCTTTGCTTCACCAGTAAAAGAAGCAAATCCTTCTAATAACGAATAGTTAGCGGAGTCAAACCACTGAGGAAAGTCCTCAATTCCCAGAGCTATCAAGGCCCAAATAATGGCCATCATAATCAATGCCGGAATAAGCTTATCTATTTTTAAACTGTGCTCTAAGGTAATGGCAAAATATCCCATTACAAATACCAAAATAATTACTGCTTCCATAAAGTTAATTCTATTAATTATTGTTTAGCCAATCCTAATGTTACGTGAAATAAATTTTAAACTATTAATTTAACAAATATAAAAAACTAAAATCCTTATAGTTTAATTTTATAATAATTTTATGGATGAAATATATTTCCCGAACTATGGTTACGACTTGCCCCTGTAACCGATTGAAGACAATTAAAATCGTTTCTTAGTTTTAGGACTCCTAGAAACCCAAAAACCAAAGCTTCTTTAAATTCTATAATAGTTTTTGAAGGTGTTTTAATAGTATTCTTGGTATGTTTTTTAATTCTGTTAATTAAAAATCGATTGTAAACACCCCCTCCGGTTATTAAAACCAATGCATCCTTTTTACAATGTATCTCTTTAGAAATTTGAGTGGCTACATGTTCCACAAAAGTTCTTAAAATATCTTTGATTTCAAGTTGAAAAGAGTTTATTGTTGGAATTATTTGTGAATAAACCCATTCCAATCCCAACGATTTAGGATAGGTTTCCTTATAAAAATCCAAATCATTTAATTTTAAAAGTAACTCTTCACAGATAATTCCTGAGGACGCTATCGTTCCTTCATTATCATAATCAAATCCTAATTGCCTAACATAATAATTTAGTACAATATTAACCGGGCAAATATCATAAGCTATACGTTCCTTATTGATAGTGGCAGAAATGTTGGCAAATCCACCTAGATTTAAACAAAAATCAAATTCCGGAAACAACAGAGCATCACCAATAGGCACTAATGGTGCTCCTTGCCCACCTAACGCAACATCCTGCACTCTAAAATCGCAAGCAACAGTTTGTTTCAATAGTGAAGCCAAAATTGGTAGATTTCCAATTTGATAGGTTAATTTTTTTTCTGGCCGGTGTAAGGCCGTATGGCCATGAGAACAAACAGCATCAATATCCTTTATATTATATTTAAGAATAAAACCTTTAATTATAGTTGCTAAGTATGATGTATAGGCATTGTCTGTTTCCTTTAGTTCATCTTCAGATAATAAAACTAAATCTTTGAGTATTTTGACCCAATGCTCATTATAGGTAACAGTTTCTGAATATATGATTTTAAAATTCCATGATGTATTTAAATTAAAAGAGGTGTAAACCAAGTCGACACCATCTAGCGATGTTCCAGACATGACACCAATAACCTTATATTCAGATTTTATCATATTCAGTAAAAATAACAATACTTATTGAAAATATTCTAGCAAAAACCTATATTTGTATACATTTTTTATCAAATCAACAGTTTATTTTTTACTATGGATTTTAATCTTACTGAAGAGCATTTAATGATACGCGAGGCGGCACGCGATTTTGCACAAAACGAATTACTTCCAGGCGTCATCGAGCGTGATGAAAACCAACATTTTCCTGATGATCTGGTAAAAAAAATGGGAGCCTTGGGCTTTATGGGAATTATGGTTGATCCAAAATATGGCGGTAGCGGCATGGATGCCATATCGTATGTGCTAATCATGGAAGAATTATCAAAAGTTGATGCATCGGCCTCAGTAATTGTTTCAGTTAATAATTCATTAGTATGTTATGGTTTAGAAGCCTATGGTAACGACGCCCAAAAACAAAAATACCTTCCAAAATTAGCAACCGGTGAATTTGTTGGAGCGTTTTGCTTAAGTGAACCAGAAGCCGGAAGTGATGCTACATCGCAAAAAACATCAGCCATTGATAAAGGAGATTATTATTTGATAAATGGCACAAAAAACTGGATTACCAATGGTGGTCGTGCAGATGTGTATTTAGTGATAGCCCAAACAGATAAAGACAAAGGGTCTCATGGTATTAATGCCTTTATTGTTGAAAAAAGTATGGAAGGATTTCATATTGGCCCTAAAGAAAACAAATTAGGAATTCGTGGTAGTGATACGCATACATTACAATTTAATGATGTTAAAGTGCCAAAGGAAAATCGTATAGGTGATGACGGTTTTGGCTTTAGATTTGCCATGAAAACCTTATCCGGAGGACGTATTGGTATTGCTTCGCAAGCGTTGGGAATAGCCCAAGGCGCCTATGAACTGGCACGTAAATACTCCAAAGAACGAAAAGCTTTTGGAACCGAAATTTCAAATCATCAGGCTATTGCCTTTAAATTGGCAGATATGTACACCGATATTTCCGCAGCTCGTCATTTGGTTATGCAAGCTGCATGGGATAAAGACCAAGGAAATAACTACGATATCTCCAGTGCGGTGGCCAAATTATACGCTTCAAAAATAGCTATGAAACATACTGTTGAAGCAGTCCAAATTCATGGTGGCAATGGGTTTGTAAAAGATTATCATGTAGAACGTTTGATGCGCGATGCAAAAATTACCCAGATTTATGAAGGCACTTCCGAGATTCAAAAAATTGTGATATCACGAAGTATATTGAGAGATTGAACATTTCAAAAAATAGTAAAACAAATCATCCTCTTATTGCCCTTAAATTTTATATTTCTAAAAAAGTAAACTTATAAGTTTGAAACTTTTCCTTATATTTTTTGATTTACTATATTTTTATTGAATGAATGAATGTTTATTCATATATTTGTACACAAAATGATTTGATTTTGTTATGGCAAGAAAAATAGATGTTAATAAAATTAATAGAATTAAAAAAGCAACCATGCAAACCATTGCTGAAAATGGTATAGAATCTACAACTATTGCAATGATTGCTAAAAACGCCAATGTAAGTGGTGGTTATTTATACAGAATTTATAAAGGGAAACAAGACTTAATTAATGAATTGTATTTTGATAAGGCAAACTCACTATACCTCGAATTCGAATTCCTTTTAGGTTTTAACCATAAGAGTATTGAGCCATTTATAAATTCATTTATAAGAAATAGAATTATCTATTTTTTAAATGAACCTATTGCTTCAAAATTCTATTATCAATTACTTCATAACAAAAATTTTATTTTACCAGAAGAGATAAAAGAAAAAAGCCTGAATTTAATGATGAAATTAAAAAATACAGGAATTCAATCTGGTGAAATATCTCAATCTATCAGCCTCTCTCAACTTCACTATCACATTTTCATATATGCAATAGACTATATCCATTTCAAAAGAAAAAACATATTTGGGTTAGAAGAATCAATGGAAGAAGATCTTTCTTTTTTAACTCAAAGCATCATGAAAATTTTAAAACAATAAACGAATGAATGCCCTAAAAACAAAAAATAGCTTTATGATGAAAAACAGAAACTTTTGTATTCTGCTTTTTTTAATAGGAACAATGGCCCAAGCTCAAGTAATTTCATTAAAAGACGCCCATAATTTAATGCTATCAAAAAACGGAAATTTAAAAGCTTCTTCTTTTGAAGTGTCTCAAAATCTAGAAGAATACAAAGCTTCAAAAGGATTACATTTGCCCAAAATCACCGCTTCTGGAACCTATTTAAGAATTGACAATGATCTTAAATTTGACTTAAATACAGAAAGGAATATGTTAGGTGGACTCTTAAATATCCCAAATCCAGCCCAACTATTAGGTGATTGGAATTTTACCTTACAAGAAAAAAATTTAGGGTTTGCAACTATAAATGTATCAATGCCACTATTTACTGGTGGTTTAATAAATAATGCCAACCAAGCAGCAAAAATAAAATATAAATTAGCTGAAAACAATCACCAAATTAAAGACAACGACTATACAATTAATCTCATTCAAACTTATTATAGATTAAAATTAGTTAAAGCTGTAGAAAAATTAAGACAAGAAGTTTATAACACAGTACAATTACACTATAACCAAGCAAATAAATTTTTTGAAAATGGCGTGATTCCAGAAGTGGAAACTTTAAATGCGCAAGTTGCATTATCAAATGCAAATACCGAACTAATAGGTTCACAAAAAGATTTGGAATTAGCTACAACCGCATTAGAAAACTTAATAGGAACAGGAAATATAGAAAGTCTTTCCACAAATTTTTTAAAGCCAACTTTAGTGAAACCATTAAGTGAATTTCAAATAGATTTACTAAAAAACAACAATCAATTAAAAGCTATTGAACATAATAAAAATTTGGCGCAAGTTGGTGTTCGAGCTGAAAAAAGTGACTACTTTCCGAAAATCGGTTTTTTTGGATATTATGTGCCTTGGACAGATAATTTGGCAATTGCAAAAAACACAAAATGGTTTGTTGGTGTTGGAGTTGAATGGGTATTATTTGATGGTTTACAAAGAGAACATAAAATAAAAGCTGCAAAATATAAAATAGATCAAGCTGAAGCAATCGATTCACAAGCTAAACTGAATCTTAAAACCTATTCAGAAAAATTATTCAACACACTTAAAAAAGTATCTGAACAATACCAAAGTCTTGTTCTAAATGAAACCTATGCACAGAAATTAAAATTTATGCGTTCCCGCGCATTTGAAGAAGGAACTGGAACTTCATTAGAAGTAGTAGATGCAACCTTAAAACTTTCACAAATTCAGTTTTATGAATTACAAGCATTATACGATTACAATACAGCCTATGGAGAATTAATGGTTATAACAGGACAAACAGAACTATTTTTAAACCAAAACTAAATTAAAAATGAAAAATTCAAAATTAATAAAATCACTTATCAGCGTACTAATAATTGCAATTTTAGTATTAACAGGTGTATGGTTTTTAATTAAACCAAAACAAGTTGTATTACAAGGAAGAATTGAAGCTAAAGAAATTTATTTATCAGCCAAAATTCCAACCAGAATTAAAACGTTTGAGGTTAATGAAGGCGCTTCCGTAAAAAAAGGACAATTATTGGCCACCTTAGAAAGTCCAGAAATTATAGCTAAAATGGAACAGGCTTTAGCGGCTCAAGAAGCTGCCAACGCACAAAAAGATAAAGCTGTAAATGGTGCAAGAACCGAAGAAATAAGAGCTGCAAAAAGTGTTTTTGAAAAAGCTACAGCTGCAGCAGATGTAATGAATAAAACCTATGAACGAATCGATAATTTATTTAAAGACGGATTAATTTCTCAACAACAAAAAGATGAAGTTTTTGCCAAAAAACAAGCTGCATTGAGCGATCAAATTGCTGCTCAAAACATGTATCAAATGGCTTTAAATGGAGCAAGAAAAGAAGATATTGCTGCTGCAAAAGCTATGGTGAAACGTGCCGATGGCGCTGTAAGTGAAGTTGAGGATTATAGCAATGAAAGAAATATTATTTCACCAATAGATGCAGAAGTTATTGACTTTTTACCTGAAGAAGGCGAATTAATAGCCCCTGGTTATCCAGTTGTGCATTTGGTAAATTTAGCCAACTGCTATTCAATTATTAATATAAAAGAAACGTACTTAACAAACTTTAAAAAAGACACTCAATTTGAAGCTACAATTCCTGCATTAGAAAATAAAAAAGTAAAATTTAAAGTGTATTACATTGCTCCATTAGGTGAATATGCCACTTGGAATGCGACAAAAGCAACAGGCGATTTCGACATCAGAACATTTGAAATTAGAGCGTCTCCAGTAGTTAAAGAAGATAATCTAAGGCCAGGAATGAGTATTTTAATTGATTGTTCTCAATTTAAGAAATAATATGAAACCAATGCTACGCATAGCTAAAAGAGAAGTAGCTTTATTATTAACTAGTAAAACCATACTACTTTTTGCAGTAATATTGCCATTTGTTTCGTTTCTGTTTTTTACTAGCTTGTTAAAAAATGGGGTTGCGCGCGATTTACCAATTGCTATAATCGATTTAGACAATTCAGCTGTTTCAAGAAATGTTATTTCTCAGTTAGATGCAACTCCTGAATTACAGGTTAGTCAAACATTAATTAATCTGCAAGAAGGAGAATCCTTAATCCGACAAGGAAAAATTTACGGATTGGTTACTATTCCAAAAAGTTTTGAAGCTAATTTAAAAAGTGGAAAACAAGCAACAATTGTCAATCAATATAACAGCAATGTTTTATTACCAGGCGGATTAGAATTTAAAGCTTTTAGCAAAGTTATTGGAACAATTTCAGCAAAAATATTTATTCAAAAACAACTTTTAAAAGGCATTCCTTTTCAACAGTCCATTGTTAATTATCAACCGGTAAATTTATCAAATCATGTGTTGTCAAATCCATATACCAATTATTCCTATTATTTAAACTCTGGGTTTTTAGCCTATTTTTTACAAATAATAATCATATTAACCACAATTTATACGTTTGGAATCGATTTAAAATACTCTAAAGGAAACCAGTTATTACGAATTTCAAACAGAAAATTAAGTTCTATTGTTTTAGGAAAAATTTTACCTTATACATTATGGTTTTTTTTGGTTGGACTCATAATGTATTATAGCATGTTTATATGGCAGGATTTTCCTTTAAACGGAAGTAAAACTGCATTATTGATCGGATTATTTTTACTGATAACTGCGAGCCAATCTTTTGGATTACTTTTCATTGCAATAAGTAATAGTTTTAGAGAAGCATTAACAATTGGTTCAGGTTTTGCGGCAATCAGTTTATCTTTTTCTGGAATTACATTTCCTGTTTTTTCTATGGCAAAAATTTTGCAATGGATTAGTCAAGTTTTCCCTTTTACCTATTTCTTTAATTTGTTTATGGAACAATCTCAACAAGGATTTCCAGTGTTTTACTCTTCTAAATCTATTATTGCATTAATACTTCTTAGCACATTGCCTATTATTTTAACTTGGCACAAATTGACTAAACTCATTTTAAAGGGTGAATTTAACCATCAAATTTAATTATGGAAAAGATTACAAGGTCATATCACAGAACAAAAAATTCATTTTGGAATACAATTCGTACAGAATGGGACGCTATTAAAAATGATAAGGCAATCATCGGAATTTTTTTATCAATCACAATGATTATCCTTGTTGCTTATACATTCATTTATTCCAATCAAGTCCTTCGAAAAGTTCCCATAGGAGTAGTAAATCAAGATGCTTCAAAACTAAGTCGAGATTATATTGCTATGCTAAATTCAAGTGAAGGAATAAAAACAAACTCAACTTACAGCGATTTACAAGAAGCTAAAGTTGCTTATTATGAAAAAGCAATAAGAGGAATAATTATTATTCCAAAAGATTTTGAGAAAAATATAAGAAGTGGAAAACAAGTTACTATTACAACTTTTTCTGATGCTTCCAATATGTTATTTTATAAAAAAGTATTAGGAACTGTTACTACAATAAACACCTATTTTAATGCTGGAATAATTATAAAAAAAGACATGTCAAAAGGAATAGCCCATAAAATAGCCATTAAAAATTATACCCCAATTAAATCTATTTCTAATAGTTTGTTTAATATCTCTGGAGGATATGCTACTTATTTAATTCCAATGCTAACCGCATTAATTGTTCAATTAGTATTATTAATGGGAATTGGTTTAATAAATGGAACTAGAAATGAAGACCTTTCAGTGCAAACACAATTTCCGAGAATATTGCATAAAGGAGGAACAATACCAGTTTTATTCGGAAAAGCAGTTTTATACACGCTGTTATTCCTAATAATAATACCCATTCAAATTGGAATTGTATATACTTTATTTTCAATACCAGTCAGATCATCAATTTTAACAATATATATTTTTATAATTCCATATGTATTCTCTGTTGTTTTTTTAGGAATTGCAATCAGTTCATTTTTCAACAGAAGGGAAGATTCTTTAATTTTTATAGTGTTAACCTCCATTCCATCTTTAATGTTAAGTGGATTGTCATTTCCGGCTCAGGGATTTTCAGAATTTTATAAAATACTTTCGCTAATAATACCTTCCACTCATGGAATTGATGGATTTGTAAAGTTAACTCAAATGAAAGCCTCATTTATAGAAATCCTACCTGAATGGAGTATGTTATGGGTTTTAACCCTTATTTATTTTATTTTAGCTTCTATTTCACTAAAAATAAGAGTTAAAAATCAATTAAAAAGTATTTGATGATTCTTTTATTTTATACGAAAGACCATAAATAAATTGTAGCCTTTTTTTTAGTCATTACTCAGATCTAATTAAACCCTGTAATTATCTGCTTTCCAATTTTTAATTTGCAATTCAATCTCTTTTTCAGATAAATTCTCTTCCAAGGCTTTTTAAGCAAGCCCTTTAAACTCATCATCCGAGGCAAAACGTAATCCAATTATTTGTCTCATGGTCAATTTTTCGTCTAAAGTTTTACCAGTTAAAATATAACATCTAAACCCTTCTTCTGCCCTGATAACTCTATCTTGTGCTTTTAAAGCAAAGTCTCTTAAATAGAAGAAAACAAAAAACAATACAACCAAAACTAATACCAACAATGAGGCTGAATATAAATTCGCAGGTGAGGCATTAAAAACATTAACAATCGAACCAATGAATAATGCAATAATAGCTAGTTAAGCAATATTTACAGAAAGCTGGCTCGGTGGAAGGCAAAAAAAAAATCCTCACCAAACAAATGATGAGGATTACTAAATTCTAAA
>TARA_R110001592_G_scaffold1874_42_pt1 | contig 13304 bp, 11 predicted proteins | sample TARA_R110001592 | Tara Oceans TARA_R110001592 (sample SAMEA4398387) | marine metagenome | biome: Polar Biome; feature: [SRF] surface water layer (ENVO:00010504); material: water (ENVO:00002006), including particulate matter (ENVO:01000060) such as... | depth 5 m
CCGCAATGTTGACTTGCTTGAGGACTGGTTAAAAAACAAAGCTCTTAAGAGGGCAAACCCCCAAACCAAATTGGGCTAGCTGCATCGCTATAGACCCCTAGTTAGCCTAGTGTTCCGATACTCAAAGTGAAAATGGCTCCCATACCGCAGAATCCAATATTGATGGCTAAAAATGGGTATTCAGCTCTAGCAGAGTTAGGCACGCGCAGTCTTTGCGTGCTAGTAAGCAAGTGAATTGTCCCCTAAGCGCCGAGCTTAATGTTGTATACGCTCGTTGTTGTCAGCGCGAATCAAATGTAAAAGGCGCAGCCTAGCTGCATTTTACCTGTGAAGTCGTAGTAGTATGGGGTCACGATTATATGAAATCAGCTATTTATGACTATAGAAAACCAAAAGTTGGTCGAGTTACTTGGCGACCTTGATGATGCAAGTCGAGCATTGGCAGCAGCAGAAGCAATCGCCAAACATGCAGAAATCGGGCGGGTTCTAGATACCGCACGGCTTATTATGGTTGAAGATGGTGGCCCGCCCGCACTTGAGAGTCGCTCTCAGGTATTGGAAGAAGCCGGGGTGTACCTAGGCACCGACTGGGCTGAGCCCCAGCAGCTGCTTCCAACCCTAACTCCTTTTTCTTTAGCCAGCGCAGAGGCGGCCACGGTCACCATCGAGTGCTTAAGCGAGTTGCGCTTGCTTGCCGTCGCACTTGGGGAATATAAGCACTCAGCCATTTCTGCTGAGCAGGCCCACCACTTCTTAACCCAGTCTATTGCACTTAACCTTGAGTTACTGTTCTCGGCGGCATCGGAGGCTGAACGGGTCAAGCAGGGCTCACTTGCAATGGTGCCCCGAGCGCTTATGCAGCACCTCGCTCAGCGGATTGGCTTTGAACATATTATTGACCAGCTAATAGAGGAAATCTGGCGTTTACTCCGACAACGTCCGATTCAAGTGAATCCGGTCAAGAGTATGATTACCCAAATCGCCATATGTCAGACCAGCGAAGGTATGGATTTTGGTACCAGTGGCCTCGGTGCGGCAAGGCTAGTAAGCAGCCTCTACGGACCGACTCAGGCCAGCACTGGCGATCCTGGTATTCCCTATTACGAGCAGCGCTTGGCAAGCTTGGACGGCCAAGCTCTGCAGGCCGAAGCCTTGGGCTTTTCTAGGGCAATGTACGACACCGGTTTGGTGTCGCCTTACCATGCCAGCTTTCTGCGCTTTATATTAGATGACTATGAGAATTTACTCATTGATGCGCTCGGACTGTCAGGAACCGGTCGCGACGGTCTTCTTTGCTACGGAGATTTGATCAAGGCCCTGATTACCGAGTGTGTATCGCCTTCCACCGCCCAAGCCGTCTACGGTATTGCGATGTTGCTGGAGCGCGGTATTTTGTATCAACAGGGGGTGGCTCAGTCACTCTGGCGGCAGATTAATTTAACTCTGACTGATTGGGCTGAGAGCCGCCTGCAGTTCATGTGTGATGCCACCACAACCCCCCGCACTCGTCTTATGGAGGGCGTGGTATGTATGCTGGGGTCGCCATTGGGGATTGGCCAAGGCAATAACCCCACCTGCCAATCGGCGCGGGCGCTTTCTATCTGGGCCACTAGTGACCCTACGTATTTGCTGCAGATGATCACTGCCATTGCTCGCGATAATGATTTGACTATGCACTTTGAAGGCCAGGCGATTTCGTCCAAGCAATGTCTTGACGCTTCTCTTTCGCTTTTGCCCTTTGATCTCGATCCAGTATCGATGCTGCTGGTTCCGCATCTGGACGCAACCTACTTGGAAATGGGCCGTTTATGTATAGGCCGCGAAGGCGATCCTCACCGCTGGATTAATCCCGAGTTTCACGGCTGGTGGGTTGGGCGGGGCTTCTGTATTAATGTCGACGTGGCCAGCGGCCAACTGATTGACCTGGAAGCATTCATTCGTAATTTTCACGCGCATTACCATCCGTTTTACAACGGCAACCAACCACTCATTCATCCGCAACCAGCGGGAATAGCGATTACCGATAGCGCGGCGCGGTTTATCGGGTGGCATGCTATCGCCATTATGCGAGTTGCCTTAGATCAAAACTCAGAGATGCGAGTTTATTTTTTCAATCCCAATAATGATAGCGGTCAAAATTGGGGTAACGATGTCATTGTTAGCACCGCTGATCATGGCGAACGTTTTGGTGAGGCCTCATTGCCGTTTGAACAGTTTGCCTCGCGCTTATATATTTTTCATTACGACACCCTAGACTACGGCGAACCTGAAAAAGTGCCTGAAGAATCCTTCCAGAATGTAAAATCGCTTATTGAATTAAGCTGGGGGCTCGATAGGATTCCAGACACCGGTCTTCAAGCCAGTGCCGGTAGCGATGGGCCGCATAGCTAATAATATCGCCCTTAAAATATGTAAAAGGAAAATACTCTCAGCTGCGTATGCTTAGAAAGTGCGCCTAGCTGATGGTGAAAACCTTGAAATAATACCTCAAGGGCACCAGTCGGCAGCTGTTTTTTGTATAGTTGAATGCCAATATGTCGCTGCGTTAAAATATTGCTTGGCAGCATTATTTAAAATTCAGGAGTGACGGGTGAGTGTGGTGTTGAGGCAACTGATATACGTTAGCGCTTTGTCCAGAGCGCAAAGTCCCTCATGTGTTGACGATATCTTGCGGCAATCAATTCGCAACAATAAGGTTAGTGACATTACGGGGATATTATTGTTTATCAATGGCAGTTTCCTGCAAGTCTTGGAGGGTCCATCTGATGCCCTTGATTCTACATACGCAAAGATTCTTGATGATCCCAGGCATACCGACGAGCTTAAGATTTTAGACACCGAGATATTGGCGAGACAATTTGATGGGTGGTCAATGGGGCATGCTGAACTTTCGAGAAAAGAGCTTGATCAATTTATAGGGAAAAATGACTTTTTCACCAGCGGTCGCTGTCTTACAGAGCTAAACAGCGGTACGGTACGCCGAGTGTTAACTGAATTTCGTGAGGGCAGATGGCGTCGCCAGATCCGCTGATTTAAGGTCTCGGGCGATTTTGTGTAAGTCTCAAGATTGTTGTTAACGACCTTGTCAGGACTGCCGTTTTGCTGCGGATAGAAGAGTTACGAAAAGGGTATTAAAAAGCGTTTAGCAGTGAAGTGTAGTTCTTATAAACTTAAATTAGACACCCCACTAGGATGCCTCCTATATATGCTCAAGTCGTTATTTTCCCTGTGCCTGCTATTTATTCTGAGTGCCTGTGCCAGCCACCCCGATTGCGAGCGAGCGGACATATTTGGGCATTGTAAAAAATGGCAAGGACAAGAAAATCCCTGTGAAAACCCAGACTTTCTTGGTTTTTGTCCGCCGACAAAATAAATTCTGAACACGTGCTCTAAGTATTCCCACTATCTATCTGCGCAGCTCTAAAGTATTTAGCCCATGTGATACTTTTAAGCCCTGTCTACCGTGCTACTTAAAATCAACACTTGAGATCGCTGACTTGTGCTTTTCCGCTACGGAGTAAGTATGATGAATGCCCATATAAGCTTTAGGACCTTTTAACAATGGCCGTATTATTTGAAGAAATTGATAGCCGAGCGTCCGCTTTAGGTGAAATCTCTCTGCGCAGACGGCGCATCCCTGCGTTTGGCAATAGAGACATCTATGAAGTTAAGTTGGGCGATGAATATTTAATGTCGAGCATGTTTGTCGAGGCTGAAGAGGCTTTATCCACACTTGGTTTGGCAGCGGTAAAGGGTGACAAACTCTCTGTAGTTGTCGGTGGCTTGGGCCTAGGTTACACCGCCGTGGCGGCATTAAAAGACGAGCGAATTGCAGACTTATTTGTGGTCGAAGCCCTAGATACCGTGATCGGCTGGCATAAAGATGAGCTGGTGCCGCTAGGTAAAATACTCAATGCGGATAGCAGAAATCACTATGTACTAGGCAGTTTTTTCGATCTTGGCACATCTCCGAGTACGGGCTTTGCACCAGACAGCAAGGGTAAAAAGTTTGATGCGATATTATTAGATATCGACCATTCACCCACCGAATTTCTGAACGCCGCCAACGCCGGTTTTTATACGACTGATAATCTAGCGCTTATGGCAGAACAACTTAAGCCTGCAGGTGTGTTTGCGATGTGGTCGCAAAATCTGCCGGAGCAAGGTTTTGAGGATTTGCTGAAAACCGTGTTTGAGAAAGTCGATTCTCACGTGGTGTCTTTTTATAATCCTTTTCAAGATGGTGAATCGACTAACTCGGTATATGTTTGTGTGAAAGCGGCATAATACATGGGAGCAGTTAAGGGCTAGAAGTTGCGCTACAGCTGCTGATGCAAAGTCCATTTCGGGTAATCAGAGTGCGATTAGAATGGGCCGCCGCCAACGCGGCCCCTTCAATATCCGGCCAATTAAGGATGTATCCCTCACACTATTTGTATGACGACTTTACCTCGGCTTCTACCCGTTTTGTTTCTAGTATAAGCATCCTCAATATTAGCTAGTTGATGAACGCTATCGATGACGGGGGTAACGGCACCGCTTTCAATAAAGTCGGTTAATATCTCTAAGTCGCTAGTATAGGACTCAACCCATACGGGCTTAGCGGATTTACTGCCCATAAAGAGATGGGGGCGGTAGGCATTAAAAAGCGCTTTCCCGTGGCCTGAGGTAGTCACAAAGAGGCCGTCTTCTGCCATTAATGATGCGCATGTTGTCAGGCTTTCGTAGGCGGTTGCATCGAATACTAAATCGAAATTATTGTTCTCTGCTTTAAAGTCCCCCTGGGTGTAGTCAATGACCTTATCGGCACCAAGGCTTGTCACCAGCTCTATATTTTTTCCGCTACAGATTCCAGTCACCTCGGCCCCCATCGCTTTAGCGATTTGTATTGCGAACGTGCCCACGCCCCCTGACGCGCCGATTACAAGGACTTTACTGCCATCACTGACGCGGCCCATTTTAAAAGCCTGTAAGGCTGTTAGCGCGGCGAGCGGAACGGCTGCGGCCTCGTTAAAGGATAAATTTTTGGGCATATGCGCAATCCGCTTAGCGGCAATGCAGGCGTACTCGCCACAAGCCGCTGTGCGCAAGCGCATATCCATACCATATACTTTGTCGCCGACCTTAAAATTACTGACATTACTACCCCGCTCAACGATGACGCCTGCTAAGTCATCACCAATAATATGGAAATTAGATAAGCTGCCGACTTTAGGGACCAAGCTGGAAATATTGTAATTAAGCTTCCAGTCTTTGGGATTAACCGACGATGCATGCACTTCAACCAATACATCATCGGCGCCGATCTTGGGCTTGTTGACGTCTTTGATCATCAATCTTGCTCTAGGGCCAAAGCCTCTGGTGGTGGCAGCTTTCACTATTGGGTGCTCCTGGTAAATTTATTAGAATTAGGGGTGGCTATTGGGCCACATCGGGCAGTGACGCCAATTCAGTAAAGCGCTAATAAAGCGACTCGATGATGACTTTAACTGTCTGCCTCATATCTTATTGTACTTCGTTGCGGGCTGAAAATATTTCTTATACGCTGTATGGGATGAAGAGCGTGTATGCCCGTATACTTGATTCCAAACTATAATTTTATATATATGTCTGTGAGCTTGAATGAGAGCTGACTTACTATCTTGAGGTTAGCAATATGAAAATGCTCTCTCCAACGGATGCCTTGTTTTTGATGGCTGAGCACCGCCGTCAACCAATGCATATAGCGGGTCTACAGATATTCGCACTGCCAGATGGAGCCCCCAAGACGTTTATTCGCGACTTGGTAAAGGATATGCGGCGTCATTCAGAGCCGAGTCCGCCATATAATCAGCGCCCAGTATTCCGGGGCACATGGTTCTGGCGAGATGATGATCATTTTGAAATCGACCATCATGTGCGTCATCTGTCCTTGCCGGCGCCTGGTCGAATTCGGGAACTGTTGGAGATGGTGTCGCGCCTGCACAGCGCGTTAATGGACCGCAGTCGCCCGCTCTGGGAAGTGAGTGTGATAGAAGGGTTAGCGGACGGCCGTTTTGCTATTTATACCAAAGTACATCACTCCGTATTCGATGGTGTTTCGGCGACCTTAGAGGTCGTTCGATCTCTCAGCGAAGACCCGAATCAGCGGGCAATGCCGCCTGTTTGGGCGCGAGTGCCTAGTCGTCGTAAGAGATCGGGCGCCTTGGTTCCTCCTGTTGGACCGGTCAATGCCCTTATACATTCACTGGAGACTAATTTTCGTATTGTTCCCGGTGCAGTGCGCGGGGCATTGGATTTGTTGCGCAGGAGCCGCGGTAAACCCGCTGATGCGACGCCCTACCAAGCACCGCCAACCATGTTCAATGTGCCCATCAGCAGCTCGCGGCGCTTTGCGGCGCAGTCATATTCATTAGCGCGAATTAAAGCGGTCGCTAAGGCGGCGGGCGGCACTATTAACGATGTGGCTTTAGCGATGTGTTCAGGCGCCATACGTTCATACCTAGAATCAAAAGACGGCCTGCCTAAAGCGCCGCTCATCAGCATGGTGCCGGTATCTGTTAGGGCGGCGGACAGTCCGGAAGGTGGTAATCAGGTTTCCGTAATTTTGGCTAATCTGGCGACTCATATCGTGGATCCGGCTGAGCGCTTACAAGCGGTTATGGCATCGACTCGCAGAGCTAAAGACCGCATGGCCAAGATGAGCCGGGTAGAGCAGCTTGCCTATGCAGCCACAGGATTAAGCCCAATGGCGGTTACGTCAATTCTCGGCTTAGACCGTGTTCGTCCGGCGTTTAATGTGGTCATTTCTAATGTACCAGGCTCTAAAAAGCCCCTGTACCTGAATGGCGCTATGCTGGAAGAAACGTATCCGATTTCGATTCCAATTGATGGCCAGGCTTTAAATATTACCTTGACCAGCTATTGTGATTCCGTGGCCTTTGGCTATACCGCCTGCCGCCGGTCTGTGCCGAATATGCAGCGTCTGCTAGATTTTACCGAACAGGCATTATCAGAGCTTGAAGCCGCCGTTGGGCTTGCATAGAATTGCTACGGTGTTTGCCGGTGAGTGTTAATTCAAACGAGCCGTACATTTTTTAATACATAGGTTGGATTATGAAAAAAAATATAAAAATAATGTTTCCAGCAACAACAGACACGGTAATTACGATGTATACCGACAAGGATTACTTTCTGAATAAGTATAAGAATCTGGGTGCGCAAAATATTGCACTTCTCGACGAGTCTTTTGAAGAAGGTAAATTTTCCATCAATATCAAACGCTGCCTGCCTGCCGATGTGCCTGTGCCAAGCTTTGCCAAGAAGTTTTTTAGTGGCACCATGACAATCGTTCAACGTGATACTTGGGATGCGTCCAGCAAAACTGGCCGTCTAGATATTGAGTTTAAGGGTGTGCCCGTTGAGGCCAGCTGCGATATGAAGCTAGTGGATGAGGGTGACGGCTCGGCCTTATTAATGGGCTGGAATATTAACGTTAAAGTACCCTTGATTGGCGGTAAACTTGAAAAGGTATTGATGGAAGATATGAGTAAAAAAGTCGAACTAGATCACCTTGAAAGCGCCAAATTATTAAACGCTTATATGTGATCTTTAGGTTTGGGGAATGATAGTCGGCACGCCAATTTTTCATTAAATAAAAAGTCGACTAATTATTTTTTCGTCACCGCAAAGTAATAAAGACAACTACCGTTGATATTATTATTCACGTCGAAAAATTAGTACAGATAAAAGCAAGAGCGCAAACTATCTAACTATTATATTTATGAGACTGCGCGTAACAAGACCAAGCGGGACATATTGCCCCCTGTGTCTTGGAACGCGCTGTCGTTTTCAGCAAGATGCTATTAAACGAAACTCATTAATAATATCACGGCCAGCAAGCCACACATCCACGCGACCATACTGCTAATGGAGATTTCTCTGGCGAGTAATCCCTCATTAGGCCGGTATAAGGTGGCTACGCGTTTGCCAAAGGCTTTTATAACTATCATGGCTTGCCCGCGGACCTGCTGATCTAAAGCCCACATCAGGGATAATGATCCCTTAACCAGACGCGCCAGCGGCCGCCGATAAAACCAATCGCTATCTAGGTTGGTTGACGGCAGCTCGGGCGGATACATTCCCTTTAGATTCAACCAAACAAAGGCCAAGGCTGAGAAGAATAACAACTGGGTTTGCGTCAATATATGAGTTAGGTCATACGCGCTGTAGTTAGTTGAATAGGGCAGGTGTTGATAGAGCAAATTTGGGAAACTGCCGATACCGATACACAGGGCTGCCGCAATAGACATTGCCAGCAACATATTGCGCGGCGCTTCTTTGCAGCGAATGCCAGAGTCGTGGGCAAAAAACGCAAAGTAGGGAATTTTGATACCAGCGTGATGGAACACACCCGCTGAGGCAAAAAGCAGCAGCAACCAGGTAATGTCGTAGCCCTCTTTCAGGGCCGCCGACATAATCATCGACTTACTAACAAAGCCACTGAACAGCGGGAAGGCAGAAATAGATGCTGCACCGACAATACACAGGATCGCGGTCTTCGGCATAGACTTGTACAGTCCGCCCAGCTCCGAGCCATTGATACGGCCGGTTCGGTATAGCACTGCCCCCATGGACATAAACAGCAGGCCTTTAAAGATAACGTCGTTAAAGGCGTGAGCGACGGCGCCGTTAATGGCCAGCTCGGTACCAATGCCGATACCAATAATCATAAAGCCTAACTGGTTAATTAAACTGTAGGCCAGCACGCGCCGAAGGTCGTTTTCTATTACCGCGAAAAAGATCGGGAAACAGGCCATTACCGCACCGATCGTCACCAGTAACTCGGTGCCGGGAAATGCGCGGGCCATGGCATAGATCGCCACCTTGGTGGTGAAGGCGCTCAGGAAGACCGTGCCTGTGGGCGTCGCCTCTGGATAGGCGTCGGTGAGCCAGGTATGGAATCCCGGAAATGCACACTTGATGCCGAAGGCGATGAATATCAGCCAGGCGGCTAGGCCCTCTAGACCAATATAAGTGAATTCAAGGCTGCCGGTATTTTGATAGTGGATGATAATCCCGGCCAGCAGTAGCAAGCCCGACACAACCTGGAGAATCAGATAGCGCATTCCCGCGCTATAGGCTCTGTCAGTGCCCCGCGCCCAGACTAGGAATACCGAGCTTAAAGCGAGCATTTCCCAAAACAAAAATAGCGTCAGCAGGTCGCCAGCAAATACCGCACCTAGGGCGCTACCGGCATAGAGCATGGCGGCCGATTGCTGTACGCGATCTTGCACATGCAGTGAGTAAATAACTCCAATCAGGGCGGCAATGTGGAAGAGATAACCAAACAACAGGTTCAGATTATCCAGTTTGACCGGGGTTAGCTCCAGGCCCATAAAGGAGGCTAGTACGGTGTAATTTTCGGGCAGCTGCCATAAATTTACGGCACTAAGGGCAATGGTGCCCAGCAATGCGGCCGCGCGCACTCGTCCCTGGCAGAGACCAGCCAGTATGGCGCCTAGGTAAAACAGTAGGAAAGGAGGCAGTTCAATGCTCAACACGGTTGGACTCCTCTACCTTTGGTTCGTCTTGCTGATAATAGTTTTCATCACGCATCACCACTTTGCGCATCAGTGTTGCCACCAATACCAACACCACACATCCCACAAAACCGTATAGGGGATAAAAACTAAAGAGTCCTTCCCAGGGGTGTTCCGTATGACGATGAACCACTAGCTCCAGTGCCACCAGCAGACCACAAATGACATACAGGCCAGTGAGGATGTGCTTCACATTTTTAGGTTTGTCGAAGAAATCTTGAGATTCACTCATGGCATGGGCACCTCATTAAAAATCCCCGTCGCCAGTTCGTAGGGAATGTCCGGCCAGAAAAATAATGCTATGCAGGCGAGACTGGTAATTATGATGGCCAGCAAGGCCGGCAAAGGCGCTTCCTTTATCGCAACTGCGGCGGTGCCAGATTTGGATTGTTCTTTTAAGAATTTTTCCCCTGGGAAAAATGCTCGCAGTGGAATGGGTAGCAGGTAGGCAATATTAAGCAGCGAGCTGACTAATAAGATCACCATCATTGCCCACTGTCCGGCATCCATGGTGGCGCTTAGTAGTAACCACTTACTCCAGGTGCCACCTGTGGGCGGTAAGCCAATAATGCTTAGCGCACCGATAAAGAAGGCCACCATGGTGATGGGCATTTGACGCCCCAAGCCACGCATTTGGCTGATTTCACTTTTATGGCTGGCAACAAGAATGGCACCGGCACAAAAGAACAAGGTGATTTTTCCCACCGCGTGCATGGCAATATGGGTGGCGCTGCCTATCACGCCGCTCTGGGTGGCTAAAAACGCACCCATACTAATATAGCCAAGCTGACTCACAGTTGAGTAGGCGAGTCTCGCTTTGAGATTGTCTTGGCGCATGGCGACGAGTGATGCCAGCAACACCCCTGCGCCAGCCAAGTAGAGCAGATAATCAGTAAGCGGAATTTCCTGTAGGCGATCGATACCGATAATGAAAATCAGGATCTTTAAGAGGCTGAATACGCCCGCTTTCACCACCGCAACAGCGTGTAGGAGTGCGCTAACCGGAGTGGGCGCCACCATCGCCGCTGGCAGCCAGCGGTGAAAAGGCATCATGGCTGCTTTCGCCACACCGAATACGAAAAAGGCTAGGAGTATCGAGAGTAGAGGACCGGAGAATTCATCAGGCAGAATGCCGCCTAGACGAAATTCCAGAGTACCGCTGATAACCCAGGTAAATATCATTGCCGGTAAAAAGAAGGCGATGGACGTGCCCATTAAAATCGACAAATAGACCCGGCCACCTTGCTTGGCTTTTTCGGTTCCGGCATGAGTTACCAGTGGGTAGGTGCACAGCGAGAGCACTTCATAGAAAACAAACAGGGCAAAAAGGTTGTCCGCGTAAGCGATGGCCATAACCGCTGAGATTGCTATGGCAAAACAGGCGTAAAAGCGGGTTTGATTTTTCTCATCGTGTCCGCGCATATAGCCAATGGCGTACAGCACTGTCACCGGCCAAAGGGAGCTGGCCACCAAGGCGAACAGTAAACCTAAGGCCTCAACCCGGAAACTCAAGCTAAGACCGGGCAGAATATCTAGCCAGTGGCCATGTAAGGCTACGCCACCCTGCCACTGCTTATAGATTGCAATATTGGTCGCCAGCAACACCAAGCCAATGACGATGGAGACGGCTTCCCGAAGATTGGGGAAGCGTCCTGTCACACTAATTAACAGTGCTGCCAGTAAAGGCAGCGCGATGGCGAAATTTATTAACATAGATTCGCTACTCATCACCGAATACCCTCTAGCAGGCTGCGGGCAGCCTCAGCTGTAATTTCAATGGGGAGTCGGGTATCAATACCAAAATACACATTAGCGGAAATCAATAACCACAGCGGAATCAGCATCATCAGCGGTGCTTCTCCTGTGGGCGCACCGGCCTCAGACTCTTTGAAATACAGCCTTTCGACAACGCGCCAGATATAGGCCAGTGCTAACAGCGAGCCCATTACAATCAGCATGGCTAGCGGCCAACGACCAGATTCAATAGCTGCACTCACCAGATACCACTTGCTGATAAAGCCCACCGTGAGCGGCACACCTATTAGACTCAAGCCGCCGATGGTAAAACTCAGCGACGTGATCGGCATGCGCTTGCCCAAGCCATTGAGGGCGTCAAGCTGACTGCTGCCGAGGCGATACACGATGGCGGCGATTGACAGGAACAAGCCGCCCTTCATTAAGGCGTGATTAAACAAATGCAGTAGTGTTGCCTGCATACCTAGTGCGCTTCCCAAACCGATACCAATGAGCATGTAGCCAATTTGCGCCACACTCGAATAGGCAATCGCCTTCTTAATATCTAATTGGAAGATGGCGGTAGTTGAGGCGCTGAATACTGCCAGCACACCCAGGGCAACAAGAATGTCTGTCAGCGGCAGCGCAGCGGTTTCTAGCTGACCATCAAACACCGTGTAGGTGAATCGAATCAGCAGATATACCGCTACCTTAGTTGAGCTAGCAGCAAGAAATGCGGTGGCAATAGATGGCGCCTCGGCGTACGCCTTGGGAAGCCAGAAGTGCAAGGGGAACATGGCCATCTTCAGGCCGATACCCACCACAATAAAAGTATAGGCAACAAAGACAGCTTGGGAGTCTTCTACCTTCGGTAAGCGCACTGCTAAATCTGCCATATTCAAGGTGCCGGTCATCATATACATGAAGCCGATACCGATAAGAATAAAGGTGGCGCCGATGGTGCCCATAATGAGGTAGCGGAAGGCGGCCCATAGGGCTTGTCGACGCTTGCCTAAGGCGATCAGAGTGTAGGTCGAGAGAGATGACACCTCAAGAAACACAAAGACGTTAAAGGCATCACCGGTTGATAGTATCCCCAGCAAACCGGCTAAACACAGCAGCCAGGCAACATAGAAAAACAGCTGTTTATCGGGCTCAATTTCTTTTTGAATACTGGTTTGAGCGGCAAACAAACAGACTGTACTGCTCAGTGAAATAATGACTAGCAGCCACGCGCTCAGTAAATCTAGGCGATACTCAATGCCCCAGGGCGGAGCCCAGCCACCCAGCTCATAGGTCAGGCTACCAACATCGTAGACCTGCGCCAAAAGCAGACAAGCGATTAAGAAAGATACCGCACTGACCAGCAGCGCAAACAGCCAGGCTGCCCGGTTGCGACCAACGATAAGGCAGCAGGGGGCGCCCAGCAGCGGTACGATAACCTGAAGAATAATTAGATGGTTTAGCACGAAAGGTCTCTTTTCTGAATGTCGGCTTCTTCGATACTGCCGTAAGCTCTTTTGATTCGGATGGTCAACGCCAAGCCCAGCGCCGTGGTGGCAATGCCAACCACGATCGCGGTTAGAATTAATACATGGGGTAGGGGGTTGGAGTAAACATTGCCAGAGTCATTCAATATTGGCGCAGTACCACTTGTGACCTTGCCGGCGCTGATATAAAGGATAAATACCGAGGTCTGGAAGATATTCAAACCAACCAGCTTCTTCACTAGATTGCCCTGAGCAATAACGATATAAAAACCAATCATCATTAGCGCAACGACGATCCAGTCATTGTAATGAGAAAAAATAATACTCATCCGTCTTTACGTCCTTGTTTGTCGAGTTGGCTTACAAAACTGTAGAAGATCAGCACCATCACTGCCGCGACCGTAATACCCACGCCCAGCTCAATTACAATAATACCAATGTGCTGCCCGGTAATTGGATTGCCGGCCAGTACTGAGTAATCCAGAAAGTTGCCGCCCAA
>TARA_R110001592_G_scaffold287649_1_pt1 | contig 13304 bp, 10 predicted proteins | sample TARA_R110001592 | Tara Oceans TARA_R110001592 (sample SAMEA4398387) | marine metagenome | biome: Polar Biome; feature: [SRF] surface water layer (ENVO:00010504); material: water (ENVO:00002006), including particulate matter (ENVO:01000060) such as... | depth 5 m
TCTTCTATCATAGGGCCACCATATTCTCTAATAGATAAGAATGTTTGAGGAATTCCATAAGTGGCGATTAATGCTTTAACGGCTCTTGCCGAACCTTTTGTTTTTAGAAGATATGGAATGTTATTTACAATCCTTCTCCAAATCTCATGTGTATATTGTTCTACAGGTTTTGATGCCAACGAGCCCGATGATACTGGATTACCCAATTTATCTGTTCCTAATGCATAACTCCAAAGTTCTTCTCTATCTTTTCCATGTGTTAGTTTCCAACCCATAGATTTTGCAACATCATATAATAGATTGTTTGGCATACCATCATACGGATGTTCTTCTCTACTGTGTATAGATGTTAATTTATTTATATACGACCAGGTAATATCAAAGTGATGTCCTATCATGTCAATAAACATAAGATAATCACTATTAAGCGGGTCTTCGCTTAGTGATGCAGGAATTGTTTTTGTTAACCTCGCATCATTTATAGAATCAAAGTAACTTGCAGATTCTATTAGATTGTTGTAATAGTGTATTGCGTTTGATGATGTTGCAGATAACAATTGAACTGGTTGAGATTTAACTTTTGGCCAGGGACTAAATGTAAATGCAGATGAACTGTGGTGTGAGTATAGTGAAGATGATGGTTCGTTATACATCCAACGTTCCCAACCATCCATACCACTTACAACAGTATTTTTTCTTGTGATAGATTGTGATATATTTGTTAGTGCCTCTGAACCACTTACCTCTTCTAATGTTTTTATTCTTGCATCATAACTTTCAATTAATTCTGCTTTATATTTAAAATTATTTACTCTTTCTACTGCAGATGAATAATGTACAAATTCTGAAAAATCAGAATAGTTAACATTTATATTTGAATCAAAAGAAGAACTAATGTATTTATCAACTATCTGTTGTGATGTTTGTAAATTAGTATCTAATAAATCATTCCAACTTTTTAAATCAGTACCAATGGATTTTCCATAAGTACCCATATCAATTTTAAAGTTTGGTTCTGAGAAGTTATCTTGAGTTACTTTTTTATTAAATGGATATACAAGTAATTTTTCAATATAACTTTCTCTAATTACTTTTTCAATACTTACAGGTTTATTTGTTAAATCACCTCTAAGTGGTTTGTATAATTTTACGGTAACCGTTTTTAGGTTGCTTTCATTTTTAAAGAAAGGGTCAAAATATTGTACTTCACTAGAAATAGGTTTACCATTAAGTAACGTATTATAATCTAACATAGGCTTAAGAGGAAATCCAAATTCATCATCTTTGTTACCATATGTGTAATAAATTGGCTTACCTGCAATATCTGTTTCTATTTGATATGATAACTTATCTTCATCGTTAAATCCTAAGAAAAACTTAGCACCTCTACCTGTTGTGTGAAATCTTCTTCGTTGAGCAAGAGGTTTTGAAAATCCCAACATTCTATCAGTAAATCTATTACTTCTTGTTTCTGCTTGAGTACCACCGTTTGATTCAACTCCTGGTGGATTTGGTGTCGAAGGTGATGCGATAACACCTGCATCTATCAAATCTTGTCCAGTAACAATAATATTCTCACCAACAGATGTTTGAATTGATACTTTTGATTCAGGTACTACCATTGATTGGCTTATTAAGGCCTGTCCTGCGGGACTGGTTAATCCTTGATAGTTAAATTTATATGGTTTATTTGTTTTAGGGTCTGTTGGGGGCGTTTGTCCACCGTTTTTTGGAGAAATTGGTTTTACTTGTGTAAGACTTCCATCAGTCAATGGATGGTTAGGTGGAAGTGAAACTTCTCCTGCCGTATCTGGTTTTTGTATAATAACAGGACTTTCTACTATCACATCACCATCAGGAGTTGCAGAAATCTCAGCTGCCTCAGCCTCCATGTCCATTACGTCAATTTCAGTTTCTATGTCGGTATCAGAAATATATACTTCTGCCCAATACCCTTCTTGATTTTCTATAGGATAGAATCTAGCAGGAGCGTTACCACCAGTAATTGGAAATGGTATTTGTTCTGTTACAAAACCTACTCTTTCATTTAATGTAAAATCAAAATTAGTAATTGTAGCTAATTCATTATCTCCAAAGTTTAAAACATATTGTTCATGTTCACTTGTTTGTATTTCTGGATTACCTGTCGCATTACCTAACGAATCTAATAAATATTTTAAACCCTCGTTGGTTTTAACAGTAGGGTCGTTTTCTACATCTACATTTAATTTTAATTCTGTTCTATCCGCGGATATTTCATCTATTTTTAACTTATCTGTCTTTCTATCTAAGAAATTATAAACTATTGAAAAACTTCCTTTAGATATGTTTGACCTTCTTACATTTTTCTCAGGCTGTATTACAATATCGTAATCATATGTATTTGAAGAATCTGACTTTGTATTAAGTTCGTAAACTATTCTTGTATCATTTGAATTTAATAAATTTTCACCTGAGTATATGTGGAAATCCATTCTTGTATTAGAGGATGTAGATTCATTTTTTAAATCTACTTCTGATAATATAACTGGTACAGGTAGTATTCTTTCTAAATCTGTTTCCGCATAAAGTATCGGAGCATCTACTGGTTTTCTAGATGAAAATAAATCGGCTGGGTTATTGTATATATCTAAACTCATTATTCTATCCTACCGTTTCCACTTCTTATTACGGCTCTTGCCGTATGACCTAATAATCTTAATAAATCTCGTTCTTCTCTACCAGTTGCTCGTTTCTTAATACACTTTTCCCACTCAGATGCATTTCTAATTCTAAGTGCTTTGTTTGCTGCTTTTTCAGTTGAATTAACCTTACTCCCACCATAAGTACCTGAACCATCACCTTTTTCCCATGCTTGTTTTAAATCTCGTCTACCACCATTTGGGTTTGTTTGTATTAAAGAATTCTTATTATTTAATAATTCATAGTTATCTTTTAAATCATCGTAAGAAACAGGACAATCATATGATGTAGGATTTGTAAAGAAATTTAAGTTAACATTAGCAAATGGATTTCCTTGTAAGTAACCAGTACCACCTTTATTAATATCATCTGCAGTTTGAGTAAGTACATCTAATAGTTTAGTTTCATCTCCACCACTTGAGCGTTTTCCAATTTTATTAGACCATCTTTGTTTTTTCTTTTTATCTTGATACCCTCTTACTATGTTAAGTTGAGTTAATGTATCTTGTGCAGCTTCCCATAAATCATCTACTAATTTATCACCACCATTCATTCTACCATCACTACCATAAAGAGCGATTAAGTTACCATCCATCATTTGATAATCTATTTTGATTTCATTAGTTGGTGGTAATGCTGGTGTATAGGCTTCAAAGAAATATCCATTCCATTTGTAAGTTTCACCTTCTACATATAATGGTACTTTATTTTGTTCTGTAGATAGTGCTGGTTGCCAACTACCACCACCCGCGTTCGTCCATTTATATAATGGTGCACCATATCCAGCTCGTCCGTTTTGAACCGATGCGATTGTACCATCTGATTGAGTTCCAGTTATAACCCCTTCTAAGAATCTCAATTGACCAGCAGAAGTACCTTCTTGATAAAATGGAAACCAACGTGATTCTGTATCTATTTCTATTCTCCACACTAAATTACCATCATCATCTGTAAGTTTATCATATGGTATTCTGTATTCATCAAATGGTTCATCTTTCCAAGTATATCCAGTTCCTTTAGATGGATTTAAAAGAACATTTCCACCATTCTTATAAAATAATTTAAAAGCAAATGTGACAGATAATGGACTATCAAAAAATACACCTACTGTTAAATCTTCTTCAGTACTTGTAAAACACTCTCTAATAGGTCTTGATTTAATTCTATCCCAATCAATAGGTGTACAATCTTTTCCTCTTACTATTATTTTTGAAAACTTATCTAAAGTTGCTAGATTTTCCCATTTAATATATAATGTTTCTTCTGCAGCAATTCCTAATACTTTTTCTTTTGTTAATTCACCACCATATTGGTTTGTTTCTAAATATGCAATAGAAGCTCTTGTGTAAGTATTATCATTATATAGTTTATATTGGTTTTGGCCGTTGTCTATTTCTGTTGTACCCCAATATTTGTATGCATCATTTGAATAATCAAATTTATCATTCATTCTGAATGTCATCGGTTTTCCTGATTTTTCAGCAATGATGTTGAGGAGATAACCATGACCTGGTGCAAATGTGTAAAACTTATTATCTTCAATATAGTAGAATGCATCAGGACCTGAACCTATTCTAACAAGTTCACCGTTAAATTTTAATGGTTCTTCTTGTAATACTGCTTCTATATCTGCAGATGGGAAAAATACAGAGTTTAATTTTTTAGTATCTATATTAAACTCAGTAATTTCTTGTGTAAATTGTTCAATATCATTATTTATAACCGATGTATATTGTTTTTTGTTAAGATTGTTTTTAATACCTGGTAAAAACTCTTTACCATATTGTAAAGTTGATGATTTAGGAAGTGTATATGAAATTATTTGTTGAGATGAATTTCTTCTTATATCTCTAAATTCTTTTTCTATTACATTTTGTACTTGTTCTTTAGTAACACCTATTTGTTTTTCGACATTAGTAGCTCTTACAACAGCAAGTTGTTTTACTTCTGTTTCTGCTATTACTTTTTTACTTATTTGTTTCGGTGCTTGTGCCATTATCTAACCACTTTAAATACGTTTCCATCAAAATATTGTTGTGTTCCACCTCTATCAACTCTGAATTCAAATTGGTAGAATCGTTCAGGTTGTAGTGTATTGAACCAAAAATCAAAATAGTTTCCAGTCGAATCACAACTTACTTTTGTGTAAGTTGTATCATACGGTATCAATACTAAATTGGTTTCAACATCTCTTACTTGGTAATAAGTATTCTGTGGAAGATATTTAATTGTAGTATATGGATTAGAATCCGAAAAACTTCTTTGTGGGTATCGTTCTCTACCAACAATTCTAATTCTATCCTTAGATTTTTCTTTATATTCTGAAGATAAGTTTTTTGGATACACTAAGATATCATCGGCTGTTAATGATGATAGAGAACCAGTATTGAATGTTGAATCTACCCATCTAACTTCTAATGTTGGAACATATATAGTATGTGTTTCGTTTGAGAAAAATTTAGATGAACCAAATCGTGTAGAACTACTTTCTTGAGTTAGAGGCCTTTTAATTAAAAATCCATCATTTACTCTAGAACCATTTAACCAATCGTTAACATAATCAGTAACATTACTATTTAAGTTTGATGTATATTTTGTAAATGATTGACTATATTTTGTATTATTTATAGATGAGGTGTACCACGTACCACCACCTTTGTTTTTAAAGAACGATGCTTGTATTTGTGGTGGTTCGGATAAAGAACCCGAAAATACTATTTTAAAATTATCAATAGAACCTGTCGCCCCAACCGAACCACTTGCAAAATATGAATAGTTAAATCTATACTTACCAGTCGTTGGTGGAGTAAATACTAATGATTGAGTTACCGATGATGTGTATTCTGATTGTAATCCTGTAACTTGTGATGGAGACATTGTCAAATCTAATGGATTGTACAAATCAAACCCAATTGAAGGATAGTTACCTAAATTTAATTCAGATGTAATTGTATATTGTAATTCACTAGATAATTCTTTTATATATTCGGCCGATGCACCACCTATATTATCTGCCTTTAAACTTAGTTTTGAAGCAGAAGTTTGTAAGATTGGTGAATTACCATTTGAATTAGTTATAACATCTCTCTGAACAAACCCACCTTTATTAACAGAAAATGTTTCCCATACTAAAGTGTTACCATCTTTTTCAGTAACAAACAACTCATCAAAAACACCTTCGGTTGATGCAGTAGAACCATCATTATCAAAAAATGTAAATCTTAATTTATACTCACCAGTCTCAGTAGATGTTAAATCAAATGATTGAGTAGATGCAGTTGTAATATTACCAACCATATCTGTATATGTATCTTGATTTTGGATAACGCCCGATGGGGTTTCTACTCTAAACTGTACATCTGTATAATCTTTGGGGTCTATCTGAAACTGAACTCCATACTTTCTACTATTTTCTAAGTATAACGGAATAACTAAAGTAGTACCTGCAAAGTTTGATGCGGATATAATTAATTGTTCATTTAAAATACTCATAGATGGGGAGTTACCATTTATATCATTAATAGATTCTGTTAAAAATAACGAACCCGTTCCATTAGAAAAGTTTTGTAATAAAAGAATACCTTCAGTTGGTGATTGACTTACTTCTACTCCATTAAATATACTTGCCGAATCTGTGTTCCAAGTTTCAGTGCCACTTGGATACTGCCAACTTACACCATTTGTAGTTACAGGTGTATGTAACCATTTACCAGTTCCTTCAGACCAACTTTGAGAAACAGGATATATATCCAATTGATATTCCGACTGAATCTCATTTTCTTCAGTAGATGTTAAATTTAGATAGTACTTTATACTACCACTAATATCACCTGCGACAATTGATGATGATATTTCTGTTAAATCGAACTTTGTTAATATTCTACTATTACCAATCCAAATACTATCTGTATCTTCATCGTAAAATTTAGTAACTTCCAATATCTCATCAGCACCTGTGTTTTGTGCTGTACGATTGGTTTGTTCGTAAATAGTAGCATCTTTTTGTCCGTATATTCTATAAATCATAGTTTCTCTCCTTAGAATGATTGTGTAACAACCTTACCTCTTATATCTACGTTAGGATACTTAACTTCAAATATAGAAGGGTCTTTAGGTGGGTATATAACACCCAATCTAGTCGCCCTACCCAATGCATATTTGTTTGGTGAGTAATTCCCGTTAAACTTATTTGATATTTGTAATCCACCTTCTCCATTAGAATCAGGTCTTGGTACAGTTTGTACACCATCTACTTTGTCTAATAAAACATATACTTGTGATATATTAATTGGTTGATTTATTCTCCAATTATCTATATTAAAATAATCTTTTAATGCCGCTATACATCTAAGAAGAACTTCATTAGAATTATAATCTGGTAAAACAACTATATCAAAGTTAATTGATATGTTAACAATGTACGCATCTTTTATATTTACAGCATCTGTTAGGATTCTGTAGTATGAAAGATAATGTTTTAAATTGTTTTTAGTAGCTGGATTTAAGTTAGTTACTTTTTTGTCTCTATCATATCCTAATGTATATAAATTTAATGCAAGTGGATTTGGTTTTTCTGATGTAGTAGATTGTATTCCCTCATTAGTTTTTTCTAACTTAGTTTCTATTTGATAATCTTGTACTAAGTATGCTTTCGCTACTGAACCAAATTGTGGTGGGAGTGCGTAACATCTCATAATGTAATCTTCTCTACTTACAGTTCTGTTTTGAGCCGCAAAGTATGCCATTGCATTGTTACGAATTTCATCTTCAGATTCTTTACTCCTACCACCAACTGCAGGATTTGGATTTGAAACTGCTATTGAGTTTTGTACAAATCTTAAAGTATCTTGATTTAGATTTATGGTATTATCGTTTTCAAATACTCTACTAATAACAGATGTTAAATCTTTAGCAGGTATATTATCAACTACACCATTACCAACTAAGTAATCGACTGTAAGTGTTGTATTTGAAGGTGCTACACCATATGTTTTGGTATATAGAAAGTTAGATGGGTCTAGCCCCTGGTCTAAATCTCCTGTATTCTGATATAGGGATGAACCTACATTATCAGGATTTGGAATAATTTCTTCATCAGCATTTGCAGATACACCCGCTCCAAATTGTATAACTAAATCTTTTTCTGATTCAAATCTTGTAATAAATCGCTTTGGAGCCCTTTTTAATTCTAATAAGAATGGAGTATCACCACTATATTGCATAAGTGCCGTTGAATTATCTTCGTTATTTTCTACTTGTTCAAATACAGTATCTTGTGCTAAGAACGGAACTTCTGTCCATAAATCATTATCTTCATCTCTTATAGATTTAATTTTAATTATTTTTTCATCTGTAAGTTTTATCTTATCATAAATTCGTGGAGAATCAAAAGTAAATGTAGATGTTTTAACTTTACCACTAGATGCTCTTGCACTTTTCTTTAAAAGATAGTAAATAGGTTCATTGTTAGTTTCATCAATTTGATAAACAGATATATCCGTTGGATTGAATGAAGATGAGAATGCAAAATCTATATCAAAGTTGGTTGTAAATTCAACATCTTTATTTGAAGTAGAACCTACAATCATACCACTTGATACTTTTAATGCGTAATCAAAATCTGGTTTTACATCATCACCACTTCCTTTTGCTGGAACTAATTGAAATACTTCTAATTCTACAGATGCAGGACATACGTTTTTTGGTTTATAACCATATGTTGATGCAAGATTAAATAGATTTACTTTTTCTTCCGCATTACTTAATAAAGATTCTCTAAGTTGAGTATCTGTATAGAATGATAACACATCACCAACATAAGATGCCATTTCAATAAACATCATTCCTGGTGAGGATTCATTAAAATCATTAAAGGTATTTGGAAAATATGTTTTAGAAAAATCAATTAAGTTTTTTCTTAACTCTCCAAAATCTTTACCTATAAGTTTTACATCCTTTTGGACTAAATCTGATTTGTTTGCTTTTGCCATAAGTTCCTATTCTATTGTTGCCGAACCTGCAGAATCTACATATAGTATTATCTGATTGTTAGCACCTTGTTCTGTTACTCTAAAATTTAAAGATATACCAACTTGGTTTTTATCTTCCTCAGGAGTAACTTCTACCTTATCAATAATTATGTAAGGTAACCAGAAATTCACATCTTCTAATATACCTTCTTCTAATTTTTGTTTTAAATCTAAAGTTATTGGTTCAAATAAGAGAGCATAAATCTGAGAACCAAACGTTGGTTGAAATAATCTTTCACCTTTTCTAGTCAATAATAGATTCTTTAAGTTAGATACTGCCTGTTCTTCGGTTGAGTATGATAACGTAAATAATCCACTATCTTTAGAGAATGGTAATTTTATTCCTACCGCAACATCTTGTTCAAAATCTATTGGGTTATAAAAATATTCTTTTCTCTCTTTAGCCATTTAACTATCTTCCTTTTTTCTTATCAATCGTTTTCATCAATTGAGAATAATCTTTTGTAATAGCACCCATTACGTTTGCTACTTGCTCATTATTAGTATCGATAGGTCTACCATCTATATCTGTAGTTGGTACTACTGATGTAGATTCCCTACCACTCCAAGCTTGTGCTTGATTAGAACCAAACTGAGAATCCATATTTTTCCATTCTCCATCATTTAATGTTTCGTTTAACATTTCGTTTAACATATCATTCTTAACAAATGTTTTTGGTTTAGATAGAGTTGATACTTTTTCTTCTTTTAAAATTTCAGATAAATCAATATCTAATGGGTCTTTTTGTATTCTGTTTGACGTTCTTTTATTTTTCTTTTTTGTTTCTTTTAGAAGTGGTTTAGATGCATTTCTAACTTCCGTAATGATAGGTTTTAGTTCTTCTCTAACTACCTTTCTTACGATAACTTCTAATAATTGTGCTAATTCTTTTGCCTTCATAATGATTACTTTATATATAAATATTAAAAACTTTCTTTTTATACTAACTGAATCCAAGGTATTGGTAACGATGGTATCGGTATTGGTGATATTGGTGTTCCACCTGTCATTGCCATTGTATGTAAACCCCCTACTGTTGTTAGATGAGTTGTAAATGCTTTTGCTAATTTTGTTGCCATTGGTACTCCATATGGGATTGTTTGAGGACCGTCTGAAAATGCTGTTAATAAATCACTTTGTAAACCTGTAACAATTCCGCCATTTGTAACAACGTTTGTAATTGGAAAAACTAAACCTGGTACTCCAGTAGCGGCTGCTAAATGTAATGGGTCTGGTACGATTGCTGAGAATTTAGTTTTTAACCAAAAATTATATACCTCAGTCGCCCAATCAGAGAAATGAGAAAGTTTAGGTTTACCTTCTGAATCTTTAATATCCTTTAAACATTTTTTTATAGCTCGTTCCATCCGTCTTGTTGATGGTAGTTTAGATGGTTTATTTATTCCAGCTGGAGCGATTGTCATAGCGGTTGTAACGGCGGTTTTGTATTCTTTTGCTAATTTTTCAGCAGTTTGTTTTTCAGTTTTACCTTCCTTTGGTGAATCCAAAAATATACCTACGTTTTTAATATATGTGGGCCATAGTGCTGCCATAACTTATCCTTATTGTTTCATTGCCTCTATAGCTTCTGTTATCTTTAGTACTTCAGATGCATTAGTTGCCGGTCCTGTTGGCCCAACACCAGTAGCAAATGTTGCACTTGCTGATGTTAAGTTATTTAATTCTGTAGCTAAATCTTTTATCAAAGTAAACATTTTATCCATATCAACTGCCCACTTTTTGGTAGCTACTATAACATCTTTTTTACCTGATAGAACTACATAATCTTCTCTTGCGTTTAATAATATTCTATCGGATGTTATTGTTACCGTTGGATTACTATATGAAGAATGTGTACCAGCACTTCCTAAATTAGTTTGAGATGTTTTAATTTGAAGTGTTTGTGATGATGTTAAATAGATTGATGAAAGGTCATCATCAATATCTTCTATAATAAATTTATTATACTTACCACCACGTTTTCTACCATTGGCTAAAATAGTTATTGGGTCATTATCAGTTAATGAACCCCACGTTGGTTGTTTAGTTGTATCAGCTCCATTTGGAGTGTATCCGAATCTTAATGAGTGTCCGAATCTACCTTCTAAAAGAACATCACCTATAAATGGTTGTAAAGAACCTATATCAGTTCTTTCTGTAAATCCTTTTCCTAAATCAGCTTCTTCATCACCACCTGATGTGTTTGGGTTTCCTGTCTGTGCACTTTCTGTATCAGTACCACCTTTAGATTTTTTTGTAATTGCACCTTTTGGTAAGGCGTTATTGTGAACATTTAATTGTACTGCTGTTGGAGCAAAATAATATTGTTTAGCTCTTCTACTACCACCAGAAGCTTCTGGCCCTAATCCTGTAAATACTAAAACACTTTCACCAACTAATGGTATTCTCTTTATGTTTGAATCTGCTGGATATACTTTTTCAAATATACCTTGTGAGTTAGATGTTAAAACTTCTATACAATATAGTTGATTAACATTATCATCTTTTAAAAGTACTCTTTGAACTGTTCCAATTTTAAATGAGCTCATTATTCATCTCCTTCAATATTTTCAAGTGTTTCTATTGATTTATCTATAGCCTCTGCATTTGATATTAACTGTTTCTTTTCTTCTTCAGTTAATCCAAATCCCCCATCATCACCTGAGTTAGCATCTTTCATCATTCTTTGTACGATTGCCGCTAACTTAACAATCTGGTCATCGTTTCTTACCGCAACTTCCATATACTCTTTTATTAAAGGAACTATTACAGTTGCATCACTTAGGTTCTTTACCAACGGTTCTAACTGAGCTATAAGTAATTTAAGTTGTCTATCTTTCTTTTTAGAGTTGTGATAAACATCAGACATGATATCTGAAAATGTTTTTCCTTTAAATAATTCCGTATCCTTATCCATTACTACCCCTTTAATTTATATTTTATAGAAATATGACCATTGTTATTATACTCTCCGTATAATTCTACATAAATACCTTTTAACTTACCTACTACTTTAGTTATGTATTGAGTATGAACGCCAGTTCTTTCTCTAATAAGTATGTAAAGAGCTTTCTTATTGTAAGAATATAGGTCATATCTGTTCTTAAATAGTTCATTTATTGAATCTGCGATAGCTCTATCTCTATCCTTTAAAAATAAATCATATAAATGTACATCTATATACTTTGTAAAGTGGTCTATAAAATCAGATTTAGCTTCTTTGTTATTTTGGTCTACTACTTCATTTACAATATTACGAGAAGTATCAATCGCTCCAACCTTTTCTTTAGATTTCATTCTAGCATAGTTGGCGTTGTTTTCATTAAATAAGTAGTTTCTAGCTACAACTGTAAAGTAAGAAAAGGCCCTACCATTCTCTCCGTTGAACTTATGAATCTTTTCATTTAAAAAAGCAACTACGTTTGCTTTCACATCTTCATATGGTACATCGAAGTAATAAGTTTTATAAGTATGAATTACATTCTCTGCCAATTTATCAAATGGATAATGAATGAATCTATTATAAACTTTATTCTTTGTATGGTTATCATCAGAGTTGTTATATGCATTTATTGCAATCTCTGTGATTTTAGTAAAATATCTTTTACTTCTTTTTCTTCTCTTCTTTACGGGCATCTGGGTTTATTTCATTATTTAACTTATCTAATGCAGCTTGTATTTCTTCAAACACAAATCCACTTTCATCGTCGGCCTCAAATGAACCAATCCTATCCAACTCTTTCATCCTACCCAATGCTTTGGTTATTGATGTTGCAGTTGTTTCGATTAATGTATCTGATTCCTCAATACCATCTTCTAATCTTTCTACCTTACGAAGTAAATTCCATACTATGTAAAGTAAAATAAATATTATTAATAATGGTAATATATAATTTATTATATTCATACTTTATTCTCAGTAGTATCACCAAATATAGATTTAAAATCAATCTTCTCTGGCATTATTACATTTTCTAATTTCTTTTTTGTTGTAGGTCTACCACCTACGTTTTTACTTTTAATTTGTTTATCAGAAAAACAACCTACAACTCTATCTCTTTCAAAATTAGCTGCACATAAATCGGCCTGATGCATTACAAATGGTAATTGAGTTTTGATAACATTATCTTTATTGTAAGTAACATAATACTCTTTATTGTTATCATCATATAGCCCATCTGTTAGTTTGATTCCAATGTATTCTTCTTCAGTAATAGTAATCCCATAGTGATTCAATAACCACATTGTTCTATCATTCATATTCATCCAATGAATGTTTGGGTTTGTTTTATAAATCTTTCCTTGATTTTCTATATGCCATTGTGAATCATTTGGTATGTACCAATTCTCTTTATGATTACCTACCTTACCTAAATCATGATGAAGTGCTGTAAAGATTAGGGTTTGTTTATCGAACCCTAAAGGCATCCCTAACTCTTTATACAAATCATAAATCTTAACGGCGTTGAATGTAACCCTAAGAATATGGTCAATGTATCCACCTGCAAATGCGTTGTGGAAATGTTCTGTAGATGAAGCTGGAGTTAAGACAATTCTATCTTCTAATCCATCATACATCTTATTTAATTTTT
>TARA_R110001592_G_scaffold118716_1_pt1 | contig 13302 bp, 7 predicted proteins | sample TARA_R110001592 | Tara Oceans TARA_R110001592 (sample SAMEA4398387) | marine metagenome | biome: Polar Biome; feature: [SRF] surface water layer (ENVO:00010504); material: water (ENVO:00002006), including particulate matter (ENVO:01000060) such as... | depth 5 m
GCATTTCTGGGGAATAAAGCTAAACAATGATTACTATTAATGATGTAACGTATGAAGAAGCCGACTTGAGTCCCGAGGCTGTTGCCAACGTACAACGTGTTACCGAACTTCGCAGAGAATTGGTTGGACATCAAATGCGGGCGTCCGAGCTTAACGTCCTTATATCTGCTTACGGTAGCGCCATTCAAGACAGTCTTACCGTTGTTGAAGACGACGCTAAGGAAGCCTAGAGCTTTGGATTTTTAAAAGTGAGATGAAATGCCCCTTACTAAACTGCAATTTCGACCCGGCGTTAACCGTGAAACGACTTCGTATACCAACGAGGGCGGTTGGTTTGATTGCGACAAAATTCGGTTTAGATTTGGTACACCTGAAAAGATCGGTGGTTGGCAGAAAACGTCAGGCACATCGTATTTAGGTACCACACGCGCTTTGCACCCGTTTGTAGCTTTAGACGGCACTCGTTTTCTTGGGTTGGGTACGAACTTAAAGTATTACGTAGACGAGGGCGGAGCCTTCAATGATATAACCCCTATTAGGTCTACGACATCCGCGGGCGACGTGGTGTTTGCCGCGACCAACGGCTCTTCGACTATTACAATTACAGATGCTGCTCATGGGGCCCTTGCCGGGGACTTTGTGACGTTTAGCGGCGCAGCTAGTCTGGGCGGTACCATTACAGCCGCCGTTTTGAACCAAGAATATGAGATAGTTTCGGTCACTAGTAGTAGCGTTTACACCATCACTGCCCGCACGGTAAGTACTATTTCTGAAATTACGGTATCGGGTGCTTTAGTCTTTACAGCAGTTGTAGCTAATGGGTCTGACTCCGGGAACGGTGGCGGAAGTATTATTGGGACGTATCAAGTTAATATTGGCCTAGATACCACGGTAACCGGTACAGGTTGGGGTGCTGGAACATGGGGCCGTGGTACGTGGGGTTCGAGTGCTAGTTTATTGGTGTCAGGCTCTACGTTGCGAATTTGGACCCACGATAATTTGGGGGAGGACCTGCTAATTAATGTCCGGGATGCCGGGATATTTTACTGGGATAAGAGTACGCGGTCCGCGCCTTTCCTTCCCGCGCAGTCTTTATCGTCTTTATCGTCAGACGCTACGACGCCCACGATTGCTAAACAAGTCTTGGTATCAGACGTTGACAGACACGTTATTGTCTTTGGTTGTGACGCTCAGGACAATATTGGCGTACAAGACCCCCTATTAATTCGGTTTTCTGATCAAGGCCAGCCTTTGATCTGGGAATCTTTAGCTACAAACACTGCGGGCGATCTTAGTTTGGGCTCTGGGTCCGAGATCATTACCGCAGTGGAGACCAAGCAACAAATCATGGTGTGGACGGACTCGTCTTTACACGCTATGCAGTTTATAGGTCCTCCGTTTACTTTTGGTATTACGCAGGTTGCCGAAAACATTACTATTGCCAGTCCGATGTCCGCCGTAGCGGTAGATGACAACATCTTCTGGATGGGCGTTCAAGACTTTTACGTTTACAGTGGGCAGGTACAGAAGTTGCCCTGTAGCGTTAGGTCTTACGTGTTCAATGACTTTAATGCCAGTCAATCAGAAAAGGTTTGTGGCGGGGTTAATTCTAGTTTTTCCGAGATTTGGTGGTTTTACCCCTCTAGCAGCAGTGCTGAAAACAACCGATATGTTGTATACAATTATCAAGAGAAGGTTTGGTATTATGGCGTACTAAGCCGTACAGCATGGTTAGACCGGGGCATTAATACTAACCCTATCTCGGCCAGTACGGACAACTACCTGTATTTACAAGACTTTGGTCTGGATGACGGCAGTACGTCCCCTGCTTCGGCAGTTACTTCGTATATTGAGAGCAGTCAGATGGACATCGGCGACGGGGATAGCTTTGTATTCTTGCAACGCTTGATCCCTGACATTACTTTTTCAGACTCTACCGCAGAATCGCCTTCGGCTAACTTCACATTAGAAACTCGAAATTACCCGGGAGCAGCCTACACCAACTCTACTACCAATCCTGTAGTCAGAAGCGCTACTGTTCCGGTTGAGCAGTTTACCAACGTGGTTAACGTGCGTTTAAGGGGTCGGTCTTTTGCTTTGAAGGTGGAATCTGTTGATACAGGTGTAGGATGGCGCTTAGGCTCACCTAGAGTAGATCTACGTCAAGATGGGAGGCGTTAATGTCTAGAGGTTTAGTACAGCCGCAGTTTCCAAATCCGCCGCAAGAGTATGATCGGGCGTATATGGCGGAAGTTGTGCGGTCTTTTTCGGTTTTTTTGCAACAGATCAACAACCCCGGACCGTGGCGGGCGTCTGATTTAACCTTAACTAATTTGCAGACGGACGACCAAGGGTTAGAATTGGGTGGTCTTTTCCAACAGGATGGCTATGTTAAGATAACTATTCCTTACATGCCTCATCCGAGGGGCAATTCAGCAACTGGAGCGGTGGGGTCAACTACCGTAACAATTTCATGAGTGAAGATACGGTTTTTTGTAACAATTGTGATTGTGCTTTCGTCAATGACACGTCATTACTGCCTCATCCCGGCGAGGCTTGCCCTGAATGTGGCAACGCTTGGACGGGTGAGGAAAAACGAAGTACAATGATTGAAGTTACAATGCCAACAGCTTTGTCAGGTGGAGCAGGATAATGGGTCAAACAGCGCTAAAAAAAGAAGAAGTACTGGAAGTTGAGGAAGTACCCGAAGGTGGTATTGGCGATTTCGCGATGTCTGACGAGGATTTTTCTGCATTAGAGCAAGAAGAGGCCGAAAGCCAAGTTGGGACAGAGGGTATTGCCACCGTCATAGAGTTCTCGGACATTTCTAAACGAATGGCTTCTTTAGGCCGTTATGGCGATGACATGGTTGTCCACGTTGAGACTGGCGAGCTTGTTGTTCCACGGCGCTTGATCGAACAAAGCCCTGAATTAAAAGAATCCATATTTAAGCATTTACGCGAGCAGGGTATTACTGACCCTGAGCGGTACGTTGTTGGTTCTTCTGAAAACAGCGTTAACCCCGAAACAGGTCTGATGGAGTTTGGTTTCTTCTCCAAAGTCTTTAAGGGTGTAAAGAAAGCATTTAAGAGTGTTGGTAAAGCCCTCAAAAAATCTGCCCACATTATTTTACCTATTGTGGGAACTTATTTCTTTGGCCCTATTTGGGGGCCAGCAATAGGTAATGGTATTGCAACCTTAATTCAAGGGGGCGATCTAAAAGACGCCTTTACGTCGGCGGCGAAGGGCGCAGCGACAGGCGCTGTAATGACGGGGGGCGCGGGTGCTTTCAGTAAGGTGGAAGGCGTAACCGCGATGGGTAACATTCAATCCGCGGCAAAGTTTAGCAACGTTTCACAAGGTTTTTCTAACATAGGTTCGGCTATACAAGGCGACATGAACTTTTTCGGTGCAGAAGGTGCGGCAAACCCGGCTAACCTTCGCGCAGGTCCACAAGGCGTGGTCGATTTAAAATCGGCACAAGACGCCCTTACGGCTGCGGGCACTATTACTCCCGGGGTTGGAGGGGTTCCAGTCATTGATAAGAGCCTGACCACCGCCCAGATTGATGGAAACACCTTTACCACAGCCCCAACAACAGTACCCGGAGACATATCGAACGGGTTCGTACCTCGAGTAGAGCCCGGAAAAACTTTTCTTAAAGGAGACATATCGAACGGGTTCGTACCTCAAGAAATTGGCCCAACCGGAGAACTAATATCTAAGACAGGGGGTGCGGACAGTCTTGCGAGTACAACCCTTAAAGACGCCACCGACCCCAGTTTCTTTGATAAAGCCGGGGATGTCATTAGACGCGGCGGTAAGACCGTCGAAGAAGTTGCGAAAGCTCAAGACTTGGCTGAAACAGCTTATAGAGCCACTCAAACGGGCAACGGGTTTTCAATAACGCAAGCGGGCGTAGACGCCGCGAGGGCGGCCGCAGGACCCGGCATGTTGGCTAGATATGGACCTTCCGTAGCATTAGGTTCGGTGGGCCTTGGCGCAACCGGTTTCTTTGATACACCTGAAGATGCTCCTCTTGATATCGTGGGCCGCAATCCAGACGGCAGCCCAATCACGGGCCAAACTTTGCTGGAAGCGGACCGCGAAAGATACATGATTGGGGACTTAGGTCCGGACGTTTATCAGCCTTATGGCGCTAGGCGGGTAGACGAGACCGTCATTGACGAGCAAACATATGATGTGGACGGAAACCCCATTAATCCATATCAAGCTACGAAGCCTCGTGCCAGCGTTTTTGAAAGACCGTCCGCGATTCAAACTGCTGCAAGCGGCGGCGAAATATTCCCAAGACGCAACGGCGGCGTAATGCCGAATGAAGGTGTCCCCAACCAAGACAGCGTCCGGGCCATGTTAATGCCCGGTGAGTTTGTTATGACAACAGATGCTGTTAAAGGTCTAGGGAACGGAAACGCACAAAAAGGAATACGCAACATGTACGACGTTATGCGTAATCTAGAGCGAAGAGGGAGGTCCATGGCATAATGGCTACTGAAACCACTGAAACGATTGTCCGCGAAGCACCCAATATTGAGGCTTATAAACTTGGCCTCCTTGAATCTGCTAAGACTCTTGCCAACCGAAGTGTTGGTGTTCGTGTACCTCAAACCGATGCACAGGGTAACCCCGTTCTGGATGCAGACGGTAATCCTACCTATGTTCAACAAGAATATGAAGATGCACAGGGTAATATACAAACCCGCGATTTAAAACAACTTCCTAGACAACAGGTTGCAGGTCAAGACGCCCTACAAACTCAAGCCTATAACTTAGCCCAGCAAGGTGTTGGCGGTTTTCAGCCGTACCTTACTGAAGCGGGTTACACCATGGGGGACTCTGCCGAGACGGTAGACAGCGTAATGCCGGGTGCCCAGCCTTACCAAACCACCGCCGGTACAATGATGGCCGATGCCGCAACAGGTATCGGAGCACAGACGCTTGCAGGCCAGCAGGGTATAGCTAACGCCCTAGCCCGCGGCAGTTTGGACACCGGAAAAAGCCAATCCGGTTTAGCCACCGCGGCCCTCGGCGCACGGACCATAGCTAACCAAGGTATGTCCGATCAATTAGCGGCATATGACGCTATTCCCGGTCAAATCGCACCGGCCCAACAAGCCATGTCTCAGTCCGGTGTAATGGCGCAAGATGTAGCGCAAGCTTCTAGAGCAGGTGGTTTGGGCGCGTATCAACAAGCGCTTTCTGGCGTTAATCAAGTTTCTGATGCTGCAAACAGGCTTCAAGCTCAAACCCGTCAGGGCAGTCAAGCCGCCGCTCAACAAGGTATTGCCGCTTTAGCGGGTACTGCGGGGGCCTATGATCCGACGGGCGCTGACCCTTTCATGAATCAATTTGAAGATGCCGCGGTACAGCAAGCGATGCAAGACATTCGACGTGCTGGCGACATCCAACAACAAAGTAACCGCGCTAATGCAGTAAGTGCGGGCGCGTTCGGCGGGGCTCGTAGTGGTATTTTAGAGTCCGAACAGAACCGTAATACGTTAGAGCAACAAGCGCGGACCGCGGCTCAGATGCGACAAGCTGGTTTTGAAAGTGCAGCGGCGCGTTCACAACAATCTTATGAACAGCAGCAGGGTCGTGCGCAACAGGCGGCTCAGGCCGCAAGTCAATTGGGTCTTACGGCCGAAGAATTGTCTTCAAAAGTTGGAATGCAGGCTCAAGATTTGTCTCAGCAGGGTGCGCTTCAAGCGGCTCAAACCGGGCTTTCTGCGGAGCAATTAGCCTCGCAAACGGGTCTAAATGCGGCACAGTTTACGGGTCAGATGGCACAATCAGCAGGTCAGCTAGGGCTTTCGGCCGCTCAAACACAAGCCGAGATTGCTAACCGTGCGGCGGCTCAAGGGATCAGTGCGGAGCAGCTAACCGGTCAACTTGCGGGTCAATACGGTCAGCTAGGTCAGGGCCAAGCTTCTATGAGCCTACAAGGCGCTCAAAATGCGGCTAATTTAGGGCTGCAAGGCCAAGAAATGTACGGTAGACTGGGTGAAGGTATTGGAAATCTCGGTGCTCAGTATGGGCAACTGGGTCTTCAAGCAGGTGAGGCGCAAGGTAATGCCGCGCTACGCCAAGCGAGTCTTGGGGCCGAACAACAGCGTATGTCTCAGGCAGAGCAAGGATTCTTATTCGATATGGGTAAATCGCAACAAGCTCAAACTCAAGCTGAACTTGAAGCCGCTCGCCAGTCGGATATGGCACAATTGTATGAACCTTATCAACGGGTTGGTTTCCTCTCAGATATTTATAAAGGGGCTCCAACGTCGCAACAATCAATCACAGGTGCAACAGCGCCCAGTGTGTCAACCGCACAATCAGTACTCGGTTTAGGAGTAGCAGGTTTGTCGGCGGCAGCAGGGGCATCTAGAGCGGGGTTATTCGGATGATGAACAGAAGTTTAATGGGCAGGCAAATGTTTGCTAATGGCGGAATGGCTATGCCCGATCCGATGGCTGCACCAGATCCGATGACTATGCCCGATCCGATGGCTGGACCTGATCCAATGGCTGGACTGGCGGGACTTGATCCCGGTATGGCTATGGCTGCACCAGATCCGATGGCTACGAGCGGGTTAGACCCTACTGCACTCAACGACGCCATGATGGCGGCTTCTGAAAGCTTCGGTTCTCTAGATGACGCAGAAGATTACGAGGGCATGATTAATGCTATTCGTGGCGATCAACTACCCATGGCCGATAGAATTGAGGAGTTAGGTGATTTAGTCGGCATGGAGGACGCGCAACAGACCCCGCAGTCCGTGGTTGCTCTAATACAGCCCGTCATGCTTATGAACAGCATGGACCAAGGCATCGGAAGTATCGCGGAAGATGCAATGGGCGCAGAAATAACAGGCGACATGGCCGGAGGCATTATGTCTACGGTTAACATGGAGCCGCCAATGGACCCCGGGATGAACCCGGGAATGCCCATGGGAATGGAGGTAGGCAACGCGCCACCTGTAAATTTTAGATACGGCGGCGCGGTCGCCCACATGCAGGCCGGGGGCGAACCTACTTTAGTTTCGGAGTACGAGGCTGTACGCCCAACGTACCAAAATATTATGGGGGATTTCCGTGCGGAAGACGCGGCGGCGTTTGAGGAACAAAAAAACCTGACACAAGGGCAGATGTTCTTTGACATAGCTAATACGGCTTTGGCGTTCTCTGCGCCCGGTTCTAGGCAGATGAGCCCTGCACAACGTTTAGCCGAAGCGGCAAAAGAAACACAACTTTTAGACAAGTTTGGGGCTCGTGCGCAGTCTCTGCAAGACTTGACGGCTAAACAAAAAGCCGCGGAACGTTCAGACCGTAGATCGTTGGATTTAGCGGCGCTTGGGTCGGCCGAAAAATCAATGGATAGGTATGAAGCTTCTAAACTGGCTTTAGAAAAAGCGCGGCGTAGTAAGGCTGGGATGAAACAAGTACAGTGGGTACACGAAGACTCCGAGACATTTCCGACGCTTATGCGAGACTTAAATAACATGTCAGAAGAAGAATTGGACGAGTTGTATAAGGTTGGGTACAACCCTATTACGGTCTCGTCCGGATCACGGGCCAAAGTAACTCCTAAGATGATGCTTCTTGTAAGCGGCGACCCTACTATTCCCGATACGCCCATAGACATTAATTCGCTTACTCAGGCGGAAAAAGACGATTATTCGGCGAGGGGCTTTAGTTTTAATACTTTCACCTCAAAACCCGAGCCGTTAAGTAACAGCATGCAAATCCTTCAGAGCAACAATGGTCAAAACTTGGCTGCATGGGCCGCGGGTGGAGTAGGTGGTTACAACGATAACATTGGCGGGGCTCTTCTTGATCTGGCAAGTGACCAAACAAGTGTCGATGATTCGGGGACAATAATTACAAAATCGGCGTCACCTCTTCCGGCCGGCTTGGCTAACGCTGTAAGGCAAAGAGCGGCTTTAACCGACCCTGCAACCGGAAAACCCCTCTTTCCAGACATACTTACAAATTTTTCCGAAGTCCTGCCGGAACCGACTGAAGTTGATTTTGGGGATTTAAACGATCCCGAGACCCTTGGTAATTTGCTTATTACACAAGGTCAGGGTACGGGTTATTTGCCAGAGACAGTGACCAATAGCTCTGCGCTTAACCTTGCTATACAATCTCCAACGGGAGCAATAAACAAGAATTCCCCAGTGTGGAAAGTGATACAAGGCGATCTTTATGGCAACGAGGCTTTAGAAAAAGCGTTTGGCCCCGGTGAAGTAACCTCGATTGTTAGAAACTTCTTTGACGGGCTTACGCAAGACTTTTTAAAGACTACTGACGGTCAAGTTCAGTTAAACGAGTCTCAACAAGCTTTGAAAGCCCTAGCTTATAAATATAGACGATTCTTGATGTCTGCAAACACCGACCGCTTGTTAAAAATGGAAGCTGCGGACGCTATGGCGCTGGCGGACCCCTTAGAGCCCGGAATTTTTAAGCCTGCCACGGCGGGTCTGACCGCGATACGAGCGGCGAAAAAACAAGTTGCCGATACTATGAGACTGTTAGCAGTATCACAACCTGATTTCCGTAATGGCAAGAAGACGACAAACACTGCCGGCGACAAAATCCTGATGAATAAAGCGAAACTCATTATGGTTAATCTAACGGCGTTTGAAACAAACTTGAGCAATCACCTAGATAATCCTAAACCAACAGGTTCCAGTGCGGATAAAACTGCGCTAGATGCGTTGGTTGGGAAATAACAAAGGTAGACAACTAATGGCCGTACCTACGACGCCCACGGGGCCTCTTAACGTAAATCCTGTTTTTCCACCCCCTGCCGTGTTACAGCAGGAGGCGGATGATGCGGCTGACCTTGAACGTTTAGCGGCTCAGTCCGGGGAAAGCCTTGTTAATTTTAACGACCCTGCGTTTTTTAGAAAGCTTATTGAAAAGCAAGGACTCGAGTCCGTAACAGACGATGTCGTAAGACTAGCTAATAATCAGGTGGACGGGTATGAATTTAATCTTGAGGGCATGTTGGACGGCACGGCATCTATTTTTGACGGTCTTCCTAGCTTTCAAGATAAGAAAAGCCCCGGAGAAAGGGCCCAGACCTTAGAGCAAGTTTTAACACTATTTTCAGATGTACAAGATGGGGTTACAGATAGCAACCCTATTATTGACCCCGCAACGGGGGAACAAAAAATTGATCCCGAAACAGGAGAGCTTCAATTCCGCGAGCCTGTTTTCGGGCCTAGAATGACTGCGGTCGGATTGGGCGTTAAAGAATCCATTATTCCGGCGGTAACGAGCACCGCGGCAGCCGTAGCAGGGGCCACCTTGGCAACGGCCGCCGTTGCACCTTATGCGGCGTCAGCGGCTGCGTTAAATCCTCTTTTGGGTTTGGCTATTACCGGAGGCGCTTTTGTAACTGGAGGGCTCACCAGTGCGGTTCTCGGAGGAATGTTTGGAGACGCTGCTGACGATCTTATTTATGACGACCCCGACCCTATTTTAGTCCCCTCTTTACAGAAATACTACAATGCCGCCGAGACCGGTACGTACATGCTGGCGGGAAGCGGTGCTGTTCCAGTTTTGGCGGCTAAACTACCCGGGCCCCGTATTGTAGAGGCGTTTCAAGGCAAAAAGTTTTTAGATGCGTGGAAGGACGCGGCTTCCGGTTCAGCTACTTCGGTAGATCAATTAAGTCGCGCTACAAGAGAGGCTTTAGGTGTAAAACAAGCTTTAAAAGCTATAGAGTCTCGTTCCAAAACGGGATCGTCCAACAAATATTTAAACAGGCTTCGGCGTGATCCAACAAAAGGCCCTGCTTCGGTAAGAGCTTTTCAAGCGCTAACTGAAGGAAGCGCCAAAAATAATAAAGCTATTATGGGCGGCAATGGTGCCAAAACTCTTTTAGGTTATGAAGCTTTATTTGGGGCGACCTCCGCAGTGGGAGCCTTTGTTGCTGAAGCCGTTGACCCTAACGCTCCGGGCACTAGATTGGCGTTGGAAATCGCGCCTCCTGTTACGGTCCCAGCTATCGTAAAACTTGGAGTTATGACGACTAAAGGTGTCATAAACGGGGCTCGCGGACTTGTGGACGGAATGACGGCCAAAGGGATGGGGGAAACGATGGAGCGTGTCGAAAGCATTCTATCTGTAGAATCCGATTCCCGCTTATACAATTATTTGATGGATCAACCCGAGTTTAAAAATTCCGAAGACCCCCAAGAAAAAATGAGATTGTTTGTTCAGTATATGCTGGACCCCGACGTAAACATTGGACCCGGGGATGCCGCGGTAGATGGTGCTCGTTTAGTTGATAAAAAAATTATTGAAGCTTTTGACGCGGGTCCTTTAAAAGGCATGAAACCCGGGGATGAATTTGGGCCCGTTGTAGACCGACTTAATTTAGAATTAGAAACATCTAGTAATGCGTTGTCGATAGCCACGGACCGCGGTAGAGAACAGTTTATTCAAAACGCCATGCGTAAAATTGAAGCATTAGAATCATCCGGTAATCCGGAAGCTTTACAAATCGCGGCACTTGTTAAACAAGCGATAATAGAAGAAGACATCCTACAAGGTATCACCAATAAACTGTCAAAATTAGACGAAGCTTTGTTAAAAGTTTACGGCGGCGAATCTATCCCGGAAGATGTGGGCCTAGAACTTAGCCCTAAGATTTTTGATCTTTTAAAACAAACTATATCCGCTCAAAAACAACGAACTGGGCAATTGTGGAATAAAGTAGGTAACTTTGAATTAACCGCGTTTGAATCGATAGCCCCGGACGGTACTATTGTAGAAACAAGTGTTCCCAACATTGTGAGTATTTTTGAGGTCCCTAACATAGGTGGCAAGGGGTTAAACTTCAAGAGCGCTGGCGCAGAAGCCGAGTTCGACACTATTTTAGGTGGATACAAAAACGACATTGAAGAAATTAAAGAGTTCTTTCAACCACAAGCATTGAGTGATGTTGAACTTAACGGCAGCCCTGTTTCTTTCAAAGCTGAAGAAGTCCAGTTGCCGTCTGAAAAAAGATTGAACGTGCTATTAGATCAATTAGCAGGAACACCCTCTGAAAACATGCCTGTTCGAGACCTGATAAGTTTGCAAAATTCAGGTGCTAGTACTAACGATATTGTTAAAAGTCTTCGAGATTCGGCGAAAAAATTTAGAGAGGAGTCTAGACTTTCGGAGTCCGGGGGTGCTAACAAGCCTGAGTTTAACGTTTTGTCAAAAGCTTACGACGAGCAAGCTACGCTCGTAGCAACGACGGCTCGCCGGCAAAAAGAAGTTTCTAGCACCAATGCTGAACAATTGTTACTTAGCAAAAAATTTGAAACGGAACAAGCTCCTGCGGAAAACCCGTATGACTTAAATAAAGCTCGAGAACTGCTATCGAACCTTAAAGAAAAACAACGGGGCTTATTAACAGGCGTAAATGCCAATAACAAACAAGCGATGAATGTGGGCTTTCTTATAAAAGCTATAGAACAAGACTTAGATGTTAGGAATATATCTAGAAATTTGCCTACCACCAATGCGGAAGGTGGTGTTTTGACTCCCGAATCCGCTCAAATTGTGAAAGACTACACGGACGCTACTAGTTACACGCGAGCCGCCAGCAACGTATGGAATAGAACAATTGTTGGTAAGCTTGACCAAAAAGGGTCTGACGATGCTTTTATGTACGATCCCGAAAATCTGTTAGAAATATTTAAAAAAGGTGGTTCGCCCGTTTCTGTGAAAAGAGTTCAACAAATACTACGCGTTGCTCAAGAATTTGATGACAATACTGTAAAGCAGGTCACTAATGACCCGGCGTTTCCGGAGTTTGCTACCGAAAAATTTCAGGGCATAGACTCTACGACGTACTACAACCGGAGTGGAGAAGTAGTTACGCAACCGTTTAATGCGTCAGGGGTGGAGAAATCAGTTAATGAGGCGGTAGAGTCCGTAATCAGAAACAGTTTGCGCCGATTTTCTAAGGAAGGCGCTATAGACCCGGTCACGGGTGAACAACGGTACACGATAAACGCTGAAGCGTTACATAAGTTTAACAACAGTAACGAAGGAAAACAGTTACTTTCTTTTTTCCCAGACCTTAAAAAAGACTTAGCCACTGTGGATGGGGCGATGATGCTGTTACGCGCAGAGGAGCAAGGTAACCTTGCGCTACGTAAAACTCCAAGCAACATAGCTTTTGAGAAACTTGCAAACTCTTCTTCAAACAGCGGCGGAGTCATTGCAGGCATTATTTCGGACAAAAAAGGCAATTCTCCCAAGTTGCTGCAATCTATATTTGACGACATCTCAAGACAAGGCGATGTCAAAGACCCTATAAAAGGAGCAGATGGATTACCCGTTCTAGATGCCGACGGTAATCAAACTTATATTACATACACCCCCAAAGAGGCTTTAGAAGGATTCCGTAGCGCCATACTGTCTTACGCGGTGCAGTCAGCCGGAGGTGCCGGAACGCCTTTTAACGCAAAAACGTTTTATTCTAGATTGTTTGATCCTATGGAAAACACGGACGCTTCAAAGAATTTTAAACTAATAGACTTTATGAAGCGCAATAAAATGTTAGGCGATACGACTCCCGACGCCAAAACAGGCCAGTCCGAAGCCGACGTATATGTAAAAAACTTAAAAGATTATGTTGCTCAAATAAACGAAGTAGATACTTATTTTCAATCGAACTCGGCGTCGCCAATATTGTTTAAAGACCTAAGTGTCGCAAAAATGGGTGCAGCGCGGATAGCGGGAGCGGTCTCCGCAAGCATGGCGTTCAAGTTTGTCAAAAAAATGTTGGAGAAAATAGGTCTAAATACGGGCGACACCATGGCGGCGTCCTTAACGGTAAACTCTGTGGGCTCCACCATGGCCCTCAATCTTTTTGCGACGGGTCCGGAAGCCCATGTTATTTCGACGATGACTAAAATAATGGAAAACCCTAAATTGCTGGCTTTATCGTTGAAAAAAGCGGGGTCTGCAAAAGCTTTGCAAAAAAATCTTTTTGATATGTACGAAATAATGGCAGGGACCGGGCTCCGTCGTCTTCCTGTTATAAATAGAGACATTAATGCCGACGAAAAAGCCACCTTGTCTGTACCCGCAGGGGCTCTTAATGTTGTGCCGAAAGTCTTGGGACCCTACGGCCCCGCACCGGAAGGTTTTGAAGTCCTAGAGAAAGCCGGTGAAACACAGGTGGACGAGTCTGTTCCAAATCCTATAACGACTAAACGTCCAATTAGGCAACCAGTTGCTCAACTTCAGGCCCCGCAGCTTTCGACTCCCCCGGGAG
>TARA_R110001592_G_scaffold179174_4_pt1 | contig 13298 bp, 10 predicted proteins | sample TARA_R110001592 | Tara Oceans TARA_R110001592 (sample SAMEA4398387) | marine metagenome | biome: Polar Biome; feature: [SRF] surface water layer (ENVO:00010504); material: water (ENVO:00002006), including particulate matter (ENVO:01000060) such as... | depth 5 m
GGCGGATTATTAACAGATAAAGCGCACTCAGCTCTTATTAGTTGAATCTGAAATTAGAAGACAGTTATGAGTTAAATAACAAGTAAAAGATAAGTGTGTTCCCCCTTTGGGGGGTTAAATCTCAATAAATATTCTGTTGTACTCTTTAGATTCTATTCCTTTGTGGAATTTGCCTAGTGTCTTGTATATTGACTCTAGGCGTTTTTTCATATACAAGAATTGTGCCTTTACTCTTTTTGTGGGTTTTACTCTTAGGTTTTCGATTTTTGTAAGTTCATCTGTTAAGGCTTGATAAATATTATCGAACTCAACTTTCATTGTTTTAATCTCCTCTGTTAAAATCTTAGCCTCTTTAAGAGCAATTTCCTTATTCATCATATTATTGATAGTGTATTATTTTCAGAACTTATTAAGTTTGTTGCAAAGTTACTTAATAGAACATAAGTGTTTGGTAATAGTGCAGTTCCATTAGATTCCCCGAAATTGTAATAGTATGTTATTAAGTCATTTAGTGCTACTACTATATTATTAACGCTTTCTTTTGATAGTTTGTAATCAAAAATTGAGTAGTTGTCATTTATAAACTTAAATCTGTCATATATAAACTTTGTATTAACAAACCCAAGACCTAGCTCAGATAGCCAAAACATTGGGTCTGCAAATAAAATCTCCACTGCTGATAGAACTTCTGATTTCAAGGTTGAAATTGTTGGTTTTGAATATGATGGTACGTAACCATTATCACCATTTAAAATTTCATCACAGAACTGAGACATGAATGGATAATTATTAGCAACATCTGATGCCTTTAGTCTTGTAGCTATTGTTGTGTTTAGTGAGTACAAGTCATCTAGTGTGTACACTTCGAGGCTTCTTGATGTGTTTAAAGCAATTGCTTGTTCTATTGTTATGTCTAATGGGTATGATTCTATATCTGATGGTTCTATATCTTGCCCACTTCCAAAAGTTGAGAATGATTGTGACAATGATGTTAGTGCATTTTTGAATGTGCTTACGTCAGTAAATGAAGCGTATTCTGATGCTAGAGCAGTTTTATAATTATTATAGGATGTTGTTGAATCTAATAATAGAAATGTTTCGGGGGCAATCATTCCATATACTTGGTTTAACTCAGAAAGATTTATTTTAGATGTTGCAGTTGTGTCAAACTTTGTTGCATCTTCTGAAACTCTGTAATATAAATATTCTGTTGCAAAGTTGGGGTGTGATGACCAATCTGAGCCACCAAGACCATCTCCGAATCCTACTATGTAATAAGCAAACCCTGTGCTAGATAGTGCGGTGGCTAAGTCTGATGGTATGTTACTATTTGTTAATCCTAGTCCTTGATACTCTGCAAAAACATTTCCTCCAAAAGTTGTATTCTGAGAATCCCCTTGTAGTATCAAATCAACTATTGATATATTGTATGAAGAATGAATTTCTTTATTAGGTTTACTTACTAGACCATCAATTGAGTTTGCTTGTATTGAATTAACCAATGGAAAAGCACCACTATAAGGAGAGGAATTTTCTAAGGTATATGAGTAAGATGTTTGAGAACCATTTTCAGCAGTAACTACAATTGTTTTATTAGACTCGTTAAGGACAACTGAGGATTTTTCATCAATGTTGAATTTAAGACTAGAAACGTCTTCAATTGTGAAAATAGATATTACAACTGAGTTATCTGATGATATCGAAAAGTAATTATTCACTCCATTTCTAGGAATGTAAATTGATTTCAATGTACTGTCGGATGAAATTATACCTGAGGTTTGAGGTGTTAATTTGGCTATCATTTGTTAATTTTTTAATTTATGTACTATAGTTGTTTTTTTGCGTTATATAATCAAATAAAAAGATAAATTATTAAATATGGACATCTTACAAAAATTTTCAATTACTGCCACTATAAAGTCACAAGAAGAAAGTCTTTTTCATGACATTGACTACCCAACAATGAATGAGAGGAATAATATCGAATATGCGAATCCGCTTTATTTAGATAAAATTAAATCAAGGAATTTTGAGGTTGAATGGGTTTATTTTGGTGATAAGTATAATCAAGTTCTATTGGTAGAAGATGGATTGACTTCAATAATTATTAAGAAAAATGGTAAGCCTTTCGAGGCTTATAAATTTCAGCCATTAGCAATTAAAGTAAATTGGTTTTGGTTTATTAATAAGCATAATAATACTAATAAGGTTAATAGTGTAATAGGTAATGGGGTTTGGGATATTGATGTTGAGGTTAAAAATGTAATGCCTACAATGGATTTTAGACAGAGAGAGATTTGGGATAAAATTCGTGAAGATGTCATTGGACTAAAGACATAATTAATTACACAATAATTTGTTTTTTTGTTTTATATTATCTATATTTGTTATTATTGTTAAAACAAAAAAATGATTTTATGAAAAAGACAGGTGTTTGGTCTATCGATAGAAGACCATCAGAACTTAAAAATGTCGTGTTGCATCCTCGTATTTTAAAAGAGGTTGGAATACAGAAAGATGGTATCAATAGGAACTTTATTTTTTATGGCTCTTTTGGTAAGGGTAAGACAACTTTAATGGTTGCTATATCAAAGCTATACGACCCTAATAATGTAGTGATTTTTGATGCTTCAAGGCTTAGTATTGATGATATTCGTAATAGGGTTACTATGTTCATGGCACAAGCTAGGATTGGTAAGTCTCTTATTGTGTTTGATGAGGTTGACTCCTTACCATCAAAATCTCAAGAAGTTTTATCTTCGTGTATAGAGAGGTCTGCTAATACAAATTTCATATGTACAGGTAATACTCTTAAATTCCATAAGAGGTTATTGGCTAGGCTTACAGTCGTGGACTTTGATTTATCTACTCAAGAACTTATAGAGTTGAAGCCTAAAATAAAGTCTTATTATCAAAAAGTTTCTGATAAGGTATTGTCCCAAGTTGTATTGGATTACCTTTTAAGGGAGCATAAGGATTGTATTAGAGGGGGTGTCCAAGAACTTCAAAAATTAAATGTTATATGCTCATCAGAAACAATAACAAGTGATGATTTAGGTAAGATTAAATCTACAAAACCAATTCTAAGGGTCGTATTCTTTTCGGATTCAACTGACGCAATTTACAAGGAGATTGAGGCTTATGGTGTTGACTATATAATTAATGACTTGGACATATTTTATAAATATGCTGATGAGTTAAAGATGCCCCTTTCTAGAGATAGGATAATATTAGAAACAATGGATGCAATGTCTAGTCTTTCTAGTGTGTATGAAACATCATTGAGAAAGGTTGTCACAATTGGTATAATATTAAAAGTAAACAAGATAGTAAAATCAGACCCACTTAGAATAAAGAGGAGAGATGCTTTCTTGAATTCTGTAACAGATAAAAATAAATACGAATGATAATTATAGTAGATGGTTCTTATTTCATGCACAGATTGCTGCATAAGAACGAGGTTAAATCAGCTAATGATATAAAGACTTTTGTTGATGTCATGCTTTCTTCAACTAGAAAGATGATAAAACAATTTCAGCCTAGTGGTATAGTTTTCGTTAAGGATTCAAAACCATCTTGGAGACACGTTTTTGACTATCATAAAAACTTACCTAGTAACATTAAGGGCATAGTTAATGAGCGAGGATATAAGGGTACAAGAAAGTATAAAAGTGAGTATCATTGGGAGTCTGTTAAATTGTCTTATAATAAGTTCTTAAATATAGTGCAAGACAAATTTTCTGTTGATGTTATTGGTATACATCAAGCGGAGGGTGATGATATTATGGCATACATTTCTACTGTTTTGTCTAGTATGAATTTATTCACTATGTTATACACCGCAGATGCGGATGCTAATCAAGGGTTAAATTTTAATACTGTTAGATATAGCCCGCAGACACAGAAGTTATATGTTAGTGACACTCTAAAGAATGATGTTGAATTTATTAAGGGCGACTTCTTTGATAATAATGGAACATCTACTTCATATTACTTATCTTATTTGATGAATAAAATGTGGTATGGCGAAAATATTATTAAAAGTGTTGAAATTGTTTCGGCATGGGAATATATGCTCAGTAAAATAATAAGAGGTGATAGTGGAGATAATGTACACCCTATTTTTTTTAGGGTGACAAAAACTGAAACGGGTAAAATAATAAATAGAAAAGTTCCACCTAAAAAGATTTCATTATTTGTAGAACAGTTAAAAGAGTCTAGGAGTAATATAAATAATGATATACTATATGATGACACTGTTATAGAAATGGTATCTAATCTTATATGCGAAATAGAGGGTGAAAAAACCCACTTCAATGAGTATGTTAAGGGATTTAAAAATAATAGAAAAATGGTTCTTATTAATAATAAGGAACTACCCCAAAATTTATTTATGTCACTTACTGAGATTGATTTGAGATATCCGCAAGAAAGATTTAGGTACTCTAAGGATAAATTAGAGTGTTATTGGGACTATATTGATGAAGAATTTACCCCAATAGAAGATACTTGTGACATCGAAATAAAAGAAGATGATGACGCATTTGACTTGTTAGATGACTTTATGAATTCTTAAAATAAATGGCTACTTTTGTAGCCATTTTTTCGTTATTTTAAGTAAAATGTATTATATTTGTAAAAAATAATAAAAATGATAAATTATAAAAGTAAAACAAAAGGTGAAAGTTACATCAAAATAATGCACTTTGCAGACTTTCAATATGAGGTGCGCTCAAATGTGCAGAGGTTTGATGAATATAAAAATCACAATATAAAAATAGTGGATGCTTGTAAAAAGCATAATCCAGATATGATTGTTATATGTGGAGATGTCTATGAATTGGCATATACAGTAGGTGTTAATAATACTGAAATATTCTTGTTTAGAAACTTGTTAAAGGAATTGTTAGAATCATTCGATGGTAAGATAATAATAACAACAGGTAACCATGACATAAAACAGAAAGACTCTTACAATAGACTTAACTCTGATGGTCAAGTAGAGCCTTTTAATGATGGTATAGAAGTTGCGATTGATGGTGTGTCAGATGATAGAATAAAATACTTAAAATATACCGACAATCACATAGTAGAATATAAAGGGGATGAATTACAATTCATAGTTCACTCACAATACAATAAACACTTAAAGTATCTTGGGGGCAATTATATTTATAGTGGTGATTTTGATAAAGATGGGTTCGTTGTTGATTTATTTCACGACCCAATTCTAGGTAGTTCGGTAGGATTTGATGGTAGAATTAATGAGAATATTGGGAAATATGACCAAACCATATTCAAAGGTAACTCTGTCCTTGCAGGTGATATTCACTACCCACAAATTCATCACTTGGGAACTAATAATGTTGGTAAGCCTTTTATGTTTGCTTATAGTTCCTCTTCTTGTATGAGGAACTTCGGTGAGGGGGACTACTATAACAATAACTCAATGTTTCAGAAAGGTTCTGATAAACATGGATATATGGTTTGGGATTTGGACTCAAGTGGGTCTGCAAACTCAATAGAGTTCTATCCAATAGAGCCATACACTAATCTAGTTACTATAAATTTGACGAAGGAATGTGCTAAATTTGAGTTAAATTATACTTCTAGAGTAAAGATTAAGTCTAGTATAAATGCAAAGTCCACAATTGACTTTAAAAATATGATTCAGAGAAATCCCCTTTGTGTTGGTCTAAGTGTGGAGGGTAACTTCGTTGTCGAGTCAGACGATATAGAAGTTGACCCAAATGTGGAATTCTCAAAGGATAAACTTAAAGATGTTGCTTTGAGTTATGTGGATGCAGTTGTTGAAAAGAGCAAGGGATTGAATAAAATAAAAGCAAAATCGGTTTTGTCTGATATAATATCCAATAGCTTTGATAAACTTACAATAAACAAGGTTCAAAAGTCAATAGATATTAAAAGTTTAAAGGTTAAAAACTTTCTAGGTATTAGAGAATCTGAAATAGAGTTCAAAGATTTGTTAAGGATTCATGGTACAAATGGTGGCGGTAAAACAACAAATGGGAAGGCTTTAATATGGTGCGTTACAGGTAAGATTAGCGGTAAAGAAAGGGGTAATCAAAAAATAAAGAATTTAGAGGCTCTTAAGAATAGATTAAATGATGATAACCTTTTTGTAGAAGTTGAGTTGGAATGTAATGGTGATTTATTTAAAATATCTAGGAATGTAAATTTTGATAAAAAGCCTAGGGAGATTATAAATATTGTTAAGAATGGGGAGGTTGTTTCTTATAGTGATTTGAATAAATACTTAGAAAATTTATTCCCATTTGAAGAGTTTAGTGAAATTCTAAAAACAACGAAGTCGTTAGAGGACTTCATTAAAACGGATTCTAAGACACTTCGCAGTAAAATACTTAATAGGATAGGCATTGATGCAGTTGAGTCATTAGACAAGGAATTTAATAGCATTAAAGAAGATTTCCTTAATAGTTATCCAATGCCTAGGTATAAATCAGAACATTACACAGATAATGTTGAAAATCTAAGGGCGGAGATGTTACTATTATTTGAATCAAAAAAGGAAATTGAATCCGATATTAATAAATCTGAAATACAAGCTATTAACTTAGATTATAACATATCAAGCAATGACACTAATATAAAAACCCTTAATAAAAGTTATGATATCGATGCAGAAAAAAGTTATAGACAAGTTGCTGCTGAGGTTGAAAATATTGAAAGTAACCTAATAGAATTAGATGAAAAGGTATCATCTTATAATAATAGTAAATACAATGAATGCTTTAAAAAAACAACACAAAAATCTGACTTGATTTCTAAAAAAGGTATTGAATTAAGTAATTTAAACTCTGAAATATCAGAACTGTCTTCAGAAATAGTAAAAATGGGGGATGACATTTCCAATCTTAAAGTTGAAGGTTTTAATATAAAATCTAAAATTAAAGAGTCTTACAATAAAGGTATTAGAGACAAAATTGAAACATTAAATATTGCAATAAAAGAACTTAGTGTAATTCAATTGGATTATAATAAAAAGCTTCTAGAGGTGGAATCAAATAATCAGAAAATAAATAAAAAAATTGAAATATTAGAGTTGGAAAATGAATCTATTATTGAACTTTCTAAAGCCAAAAAAGCTCACTTGAAAAGTTTGTGTGGTAATATATGTAAAAACTGTGGAAAGCCTCATGGTGCAAATGAAGAAGATTTATCTAGTATAAATATTGAAATCGATGGATTTACTGTTAATATGGAATCCAATAAAATAAAAATAAAAGAATTCGAATGTAATATAAAAAAATTTGAGGAGCTTTATGATATTGAGGAAGTTTATAGCATAGATTATTCAATAGAAGAGGCTGAGTCTAGAATCGAAAAACTTAAAACAGAGCAAGAATGTGGTGTTGAAATAAAAAGAATTCTAAAGGAGGACTATTCTATAAGGGACACTATCAAAAAATTAAATGCTAAAAAAGTAAACTTGAAATCATTAAATGATGAATTAGATACAAAAAAAATAAAAATTAATACATTGAAAGATGAGTTAGAGGCACTAAAAGAGGGACTTAAAAAAATAAAGGGTGAACTCGATTTACTTATGGATTACAAGTCTAAAAATGAAATTTATAAAGAGCAAATAATATCTTATAATTTAAAATTAGATATTTTAAAACCTCAACTTAACCAAGCAAAGATTTCCTATGAATCTTCGCTAAAAATAAAATGTTCCATCGATGAATTAAAAAATTTAAATATATTAATGGAAAGTGAAAAGGTGAAAACTCTAGCACTTATAGATGTTAAATCTGCCTCCATTAATGTGAAAGAAACTGAATTAAATTCTATTGAAAAAGATATAGAAACTAATAAGGAATTAATTAACCAAATTGAGGAGCGTTCTATGGCAACAAAAATAATGAATGTTTTAAAAAAGATAGTTAGTGGAGATGGGCTTCCTTTGCATATATTCAATAGTATTAGTGTTAATATAAATAAAAGGATGTCTGAAATCTTAGTTGACTTTCCATTCACATTATCATTCAAAAATGGGGAGTTGTTTAAGTATGACAAAAGAAATGGTAAAATAGTAGAGATTCCAATACAACACATTAGTGGAATGGAAATTGCTATGGGTGGTCTAGTCTTAGATGAGGTAATTGATTCCTTAAATGATGAGTGGTTAATTAAGTTCAGATTTATAGATGAGCTATCGGGACAGTTATCAAATGGAGATGGTCTTAAAGACTCTAACAATTTAAATTTTAGAACTATGTATAAAGACATACTAAGACTAATTTCAAGCAGTAAAAGAGTTTGCTTTGTAGACCATGTTCTTAGCGGTATTGATGCTCCATCGATAGAATTTGGTATGTCAGAATTCGGTGGAATTATAATTTAATTTTTAATTTTTTTGCTTTTGTGTGAAAAGGTACATATATTTGTAAGGTATTGATAAATTAAATAATAAAATAAAATGACAGAAGCACTTAAACAACTCTTAGATAACTTTGAGACTAGTTTCAATGATAAGAGAGGAACTAGGTTCGTTGAGTTCGTAGGGGCAAAAAATGAAAGTTTGTCAAAGGCACTAAATTATCTCCATGCTTCTGACTTGTTATCGGAGATTAAAAGACTTAATCGTGATGGTAAACTAGACTTTTACTTTGATGATGAGCATATTCATATAACACCTTTTAATTTTAATGAAAATAATTTTTTTAACTATAATAACAAACAAATGAAATTTAAAAATCGTAGAAATCGTAAGGTTAGTAAAAGGGTAAATGAGGCAATTTCACCATATGACATTGTAAAAAACATCATAGATATTTATCATAGTGATGACCAAATGGATTTGATTGAAAGTAGCTTAAGCGTTGAAGGTCAAAAAATATATGCTTTAATGGAGGCTCAAGAACTTGCTGAATATATGCTATTCCTTATTGATGGTGACTCCTTAATCGGAATTTATTCCATAGAAGATGTTATGGATATAAAATTGGAGAAAAACTTCTCTGAAAAAGATGCTCAAGAACTTTCTAGATTAGAATTGGTTGAGTTGATGTTTGAACTAGATGATGCAAAAGTTTTACCTCCCAATCTTTTAGACGAAGTTGAACAATATGGAGATTACTCATTAGAATATGAAGGTCAAGATTGGCGGATATTCACTAGCCATGATGAGGCTGAAGAGGCTGCTAAAGAAGAAATTCAAAATTTAATTGATGACATTGGTCTTGAGTCTATAAACATTGAATTTGGAGATTATTTACAAAAACACGCTCTTCGTGATTTTTGGCAAGCGGATGCAGAAGACCAAGTTGGAGAGTATTTAGACGATGCAAAAGTCGAGTATTTAGAAGATAACTATTCTGATTATGAAGATGCATTAGAAGAAGATGAAGACCTTACAGAAGATGAATGGGTGGAAGACACCTTTAATGACGATGAATGGTCTGAAAGTTGGGTCAACGAGCGAGTAGAAGAGTTGGTTCTTGGAGGTATTACTGAATTTACTGACTTGGGTTATGAGGGCAGTTCATTATTAAAAGTTCTTAAAGATAATGATATTATTGATATAGATGCAATGATAGAAGATGTTGTTAGTATTGATGGTCTAGGACATACATTATCGGGTTATGATGGTGAAGAGGTTGAAGTTAGAATTGGTCGTGATGAATTCTACTGCTTCCGACATAACTAAAATATTAATTGATTTTAAAAAGCCACTCTATGGGTGGCTTTTTTTATTAGTACATAAATAAAAAACAATGGAAAATAAAATTTTAAGCGAAGCATTAGAGGTCTACAAGACAGATAGAGATTTTATCGTTGATAGTGGTCTTGTAAAGTTATTCACATTTAATAAAGAGGTTTGTGACTTTGAGAATATATCTGTATATAATCAACAAAATTTAACTAATTGGCTTAGAATTCAGAGTAAGAGTGTTCAGCCTTTTAACTATACAGGTCTTAATTTGGAAACTATTGCTATAAACTCTTTCTTTTTTGCTAGGGTTCGTGATATGGTAAAAGTTATTCTTCAAAATATTTACAAGTACAACAAAGACAAAGAAAGTAATATTAAGCGTGTTGATTTGTTTAAGGCTTTTAATGTTTGTTGTGATTCTAAAGAATTCTTTAAGGGTGAACTTGTAATAACTGAGAAAAAAATTAACATCTATAAGTGTTCTGAGGGCAGTGAGAAAGAATTAATTGTAAACTTTGAAAACAACAATATTATTGAAAGTACAATATTCAACTCGATATTTGACATTTTCTTAAAGCAAGATTGGGCAACTAATCTGTAAGAAATTTTTCTTTATAAAAGGCGATGGAAATTCTATCGCCCTTTTTCGTTATTCAACTAAATAAATAACGACAATGATAAACTTAAAATTAGACCTTAGAGTAACAAATAAATACCCCAAAAATGGTGATTATATCGCTATGTTGCATAACTATGAAAACCTAAAGTTGATAGCTTGGGATAGAAAAGAGGAGTTGTATGAAGATATGACAGGAATTTCTATAGGATATGTTTCTAGCTTGTATTTCGATAGTAATACTCCTATGGTAGATATTAAAAACTGTATGGCAAGTAATGAAATGGGGCAGAAACTATTTGGTACTGATATATCTGTAGAAGCGGATAAATGCCTTGTTCTAGATGTGTTTATTTCTTGTGATGACAAAGAAATGCATATTTCAAAATTTTCTGATAGTGTTATTGATTTAATTAATACATCGGACTTATATGCTAATATGACATTTGATTTTGGGGAAAAGACAAAAAATTTGTTTGATGAATTTTGTGACTTTTTTAATATTGAAAGATTAATCGAAGAGCTAGAAAAATCAGTTTTTGAGGAAGTTCAAGAGGGGGAGGAATATAATGAAGATGTGGAAATTGGTTCACATACAGACTATCAGAAAACTCAAATATTAGAAGAATGGCTAAAAGATGGTATGCCCGATGAAAGAATTGAAGAATATATAGGTCATGAAATGACTTATGAAGATATTGATTTTTGGCTCGATAGCAATCCAAAAATTTTCTTAGGCGGACATGGATATAAGAAAATAGCAATTGTTTCTGATTTACTATTCTCAGTAGATAAAAATGATGATATATTATACCTAAAACCTTTATGTAGAGAGTTCTTATTGTCATGTGCTTACTTTGGCTCTGAAATACAAATTATTTCTCCAAGCCCAGATGTTTGCAAACAAATGCTTGATGCTTGTGATTTGCCTTATTTTGACGTAGTATCTGACATCTCTAATGTTAATGGTTATGACTTGATATTATCATCTACTAGTAATTTTTTAGGGTTTAATCAGACATTTAAAACATTGTACAGTATTGACTCAATTCTATTATTTACAAGTATAGTAAAAAAAGATTGGGATGATATTAAAAGGGTTCTAAATTACGTTTATGATAGTGCATTCAATTATGATTCTTTCAAATTAAATAGTATAATAAATATTCTTCTTAGTAATGAAAAAAATGATTAACGAATTAAAGGGTGTTACTCTTTTAGACTTGTGTGAAGCGTTATTTTCAAACTTCTTTTATGGATTTATAGGTGCTTCACTTATTGTGTTTATATCTCTTAGGTTTGATGTGGGAGTATTCTTTGCGTACCTTATTTATTACTTCTACTTAGGCAAAATTGTTAACAGACCGAAGTACGTAACCTCATTAGGAAAGTTTATAATTTTTCCAATACCGACTTGTTTTGGTGCGTTTCTCGGTTATAAAATATCACCTTTATTGATAACTTTCCTACAATAACTTTTGGGTTTTTGAGTTTTTTGCCTATATTTGTGTAATCATTAATTAAAATTAATTTATATGAATAACAAAAGTAAAAAAGCCTTACTTAAAGTGATGGCAAAAATCAACACTTTAAACTTAGATAAAGATAGATTAACGAAGACTGTATCTACTTGTATAAAGTTAGTAGACTTAATAGAATCTGGTACCAAAAACATACAGATAAACGCTCCAACAGGTAGTGGTAAGTCAATGATAGCATTTATAATGGGTCTATATTCCGAAGAATATTATAAGGATTCTGATGAAAAAAGTTGTTACTTGATAACTCCCAAAAAATCTCTTCAAGAACAATACAATCGAGATATTAAAAGTTTTGGTCTTGATATTTCTTTATTAAAAGGCCAAAACTCTTATACTTGCAACAAAGACAAGTCTAGGACATTTCAAAATAGACCATGTAGCAAATATAAAAGTATTGCAGAAATTAAAGAAAATCTAGATTGCGCTAATACTTGTCCATATTTAGTTGCTAGAGATAAGTCTGTTGACAGTAATATTGTTGTAATGAATAATCACTATCTAATTACTGCGCTCGTGAATGAGCATCAATATTTTGGTTCTAGAAAAATGCTGATTGTTGATGAGAGCCACAACTTTAATAAGATTCTTAGAGAAATGTACTCTGTTTCTATTGATACAAATAATAGTGTTGCATCAAATTTAATTATGTCGGTTAATATGGCAAAAAATTTCCACGAAAACATTGATGGTGAGTTAAATATTGTTGTTGACCAATTAAGGGATTATTTGACTAATTTAAACGATGTATATGATATTTCTGAGATGTCTAATTGGAGTGATAAGTTGGAATCTGTTGTTGAAATCATAGGCAAATCTATTTCTATTTCAGACTCAATAATTGAGAATATCAGAAAATATACTCTAAAAACTGATGAGTTCGACAATTTAGGTTATGATGATGAATACTTTGATGAATTGAGGGAATCTCTAACCCTATTGATTAACGAAAATGATTTGTTGAAGAGGGTTTATTCATCATCAAAAGATGACCATAATAACCTAATACTAGATTCAAATGTTGGAGTCTTGAAAATGTCTTTGTTGAAGATTGATAGTATCTATAAAAAAGTGTTCTCGTCTTTTGAGTCTGTGATTTTCATGTCAGCAACGCCTTCAATAAGCCACTTTGAAGAGTTGGGAATTGAGGATGCTATAACATTAAAGATGAAGTGTAATTTTAGTAAGACTACTGCGCCTGTAGTTCTACTTAGAGAAAAGATGTTAGATATGAGTTATCGGAGTCGTGAAGCTAATTTTAATCAACTATTTGTAAATACGATACAGCTTTGCAATTTCCACAAAACTGATAATGGCTTAATACATTCTGGTAGCTACCTTTTTCAAGAAAAGTTTAAAGATTATGTCAACCAAAATGGAATTTCGGAAAGGTTTATTTTTTGCAAAAACACAGAAGACATTAATCGTGGTGTTGAACTGTTAA
>TARA_R110001592_G_scaffold53769_1_pt1 | contig 13298 bp, 7 predicted proteins | sample TARA_R110001592 | Tara Oceans TARA_R110001592 (sample SAMEA4398387) | marine metagenome | biome: Polar Biome; feature: [SRF] surface water layer (ENVO:00010504); material: water (ENVO:00002006), including particulate matter (ENVO:01000060) such as... | depth 5 m
TATAAAATGGCAGAAGTACTTTTATCCCCAGGCGTATTAGCAAGAGAGAACGATCAATCTTTTATAACAGCCCAACCTATACAAGCAGGAGCAGCTATAGTAGGACCTACTGTAAAAGGTCCAGTTGGAATTCCAACTGTTGTTACCTCATACTCAGAATATCAAAACACTTTTGGTGCTAAATTATCTAGTGGTAGTGCAGAATACACATATTTCACATCAATCTCAGCATATAACTATTTCCAACAAGGAGGTGATTCACTATTAGTAACTAGAGTGGTAAGCGGTTCTTTCTCATCTGCAACAAGTACTACAGTTGAAAATTCTATAGAAACTGAAGTATTAGGAAATTTAAATGGTGCTACTAAAAGTGCATTTAATATAACTGGAAGTGTAAGTGGAACTAAAAGTGCAGTTAAATCATCTACTTTAAATGTTACAGCTTCATTTGCATTAGCTAATTCAGAAAGTATATCTTCAATTACTTTAGATGCTGCTGTAGGAACATTTGATATAGGAAATACTATATCCTTTACTTCACAATCCTTAGGAGCAACAAAAGGAGGTGGTACAGATTTAACACTTACTTTAGTAGCTGATAACATAGTAAATGAAAATGCTTTTACATTAGAAACATTTACAGAAGGTGCTATAGCAAATAGTACTTCAACAGAAGGAACTAATAATACATTATCTAGTGGAAGTGCAGACAATTTAAGATGGGAGATTGTTTCTCCAAATACATCTTCTGGTACATTTAATTTATTAATTAGAAGAGGAAATGATACTAGTAAGCAAAAAGTAATATTAGAAACTTGGGCAAATTTATCAATGGACCCAAATTCAAGTAATTATATTACAAAAGTAATAGGAGATGCTAAACAAACAGTAGCAACTAGTGATGGTTACTATTTAAAATTCTCAGGAGAATACAGTAATGCTTCAAGATATGTAAGAGTTAAATCAGTAGGAACTCCAACATTAAATTATTTAGATAATAATGGAGCTGCTAAAACAGCTTTAACAGGATCTATCCCATTAGCTGGGTCAGGATCATTTGGCGGTGCAACTGGTAATGCAATTCCATTAGGAAGAACAGCTAATTTTTATGGAGCTATTAATAATACAGATACTCAAGGATTAGTGGGTGCAGATTATACTACTTCTTTAAATTTATTAGCTAATCAAGATTTATTCCAATACAATATTATTGCAACTCCTGGATTAATAAAAGACTTTTCAAATAACGGAAGTAGCCAAATAACCACATTAGTAGACACAGCCCAAACAAGAGGAGATAATTTAGCAATAATAGATTTAGTAGCTTATGAAGCTAATATAGGAACTGTTACTAGTAAAGCAACAGATATAGATTCTTCATATGCAGCTACATATTGGCCCTGGTTACAAACTGTTGATCCAGATTTAGGATCACAAGTATTTGTTCCAGCTTCAACAATGATGTTAGGAGTATTTGCTTTTAATGATAGAGCAAGTGAAAGTTGGTTTGCACCTGCCGGTTTAAATAGAGGTGGATTATCAACTGTTATTAGAGCTGAAAGAAATTTAACAAATGGTAATAGAGATACTTTATACACTAATAATGTAAACCCAATAGCTACATTCCCAAACACAGGAGTAGTAGTATTCGGACAAAAAACACTACAGAAAAAAGCAAGTGCTTTAGATAGAGTAAATGTAAGAAGATTATTAATTACAATTAAATCTTTCATTTCACAAATAGCAGATAATTTAGTATTTGAACAAAATTCCATAGCTACAAGAAATAATTTCTTATCACAAGTTAACCCATACTTAGCAAGTGTACAACAAAGACAAGGATTATATGCTTTTAAAGTAGTAATGGATGAGAGCAATAACACACCAGATGTTATAGATAGAAATCAATTAGTAGGACAAATATATGTTCAACCAACTAAAACAGCTGAATTCATTTACCTAGATTTCAATGTATTACCAACTGGAGCTACTTTCCCAGCATAAAAATTAAAGAATTAGATATTTATAATAAGAAATAAATTAGAACAACATGCCAGTATTAGATCCAAACGAAATATTTTTTACCGCTTTTGAACCAAAGCAAGCCAATAGGTTTATCCTTTATATGGATGGTATACCAAGCTTTATGATTAAAGGAGTAGCAGCTATAAACGTATCTCAAGGTACAGTTCCTTTGAACCACATTAACGTTCAAAGATTTGTAAAAGGTAAAACTACCTGGGGAACAATAGGGATGACTTTATTTGATCCAATCACACCTTCAGGTGCTCAAGCAGTAATGGAATGGGTAAGATTACACCATGAATCAGTTACTGGTAGAGATGGATATAGTGATTTTTATAAAAAAGATCTTACAGTTAATGTATTAGGACCAGTAGGTGATATTGTTTCTGAATGGGTAATAAAAGGCGCCCTGATTACCGAAGCAACCTTCGGTGATTACAACTGGGATACTGAAAATGAAGCAAAAGAAATTGCTTTAACAGTTCAACCAGATTACTGTGTATTAAATTTCTAATCACACTTAAATATTTTATTAAATGGAGCTTGGCTATGTCAAGCTCCTTTTGTATATTGGTATTTATAATAAATTAAAGTTATTAACAAATAAAAGATTATGGCCGAATTTAAATTCCCTACTGAAGAAGTAGATTTACCCTCAAAAGGTTTAGTATATCCTAAAGATCATCCCTTATCAAGTGGAAAAGTAGAAATAAAATATATGACTGCTAAAGAAGAAGATATTTTAACAAACCAAGTATACATTGAAAAAGGAACAGTTTTAGATAAATTGTTAGAATCTGTTATTGTATCTAAAGTTAATTTAAAAGATTTAATTATAGGTGACAAAAATGCAATATTTGTTGCTACTAGAATTTTAGGTTACGGAAAAGATTATACTTTTAGTTATTTAGGAGAAGATCAAAATTTAGATTTAACAACACTAAAAAATAAAGAATTTGATGCTTCTTTAATTACTGAAGGAAAAAATGAATTCAAATATAAATTACCTCATACGGGTAATGACATTACATTTAAAATATTAGATGGTCATGATGAAAGTAAAATTACTAGAGAATTAGAAGGTCTTAAAAAAATAAATAAAGATGCTTCACCTGATTTATCTACTAGATTAAAATACATAATAACATCAGTAGGAGAAGAAACTGAATCTAAAGCTATAAGAGAATTTGTTGATAATTATTTATTAGCTAGAGATTCTAGAGCTTTAAGAGAATATATTAATGAAGTCCAACCAGACATAGATTTAAATTTCATCAGTGATGATGGAGAGGAGGTAAGAGTCCCTATAGGACTCAACTTTTTTTGGCCTGACGTCTAATATAGTTCCTCAAGTTAGGGTTAATTTATTTACCCAAATACATCAAATACTATTCCATGGTAAAGGTGGTTATGATTATGCTACCGTATATAATATGCCTACATGGTTAAGAAAGTTTACTTTATCAGAAATTCAAAAATTCTATGATGATGAGAAAAAAGAATATGATAAAGCTAACAATGAAGGTAAATCAAACCTTCTAAATTCAGATGGTACTGCTAATGTCCCTGCGTTCGCACAAGCTTCTAAACCATACCAGGGTAAAAGTTCATATAAATAATTGGTTTTTTCAATATTTATAATAAACACTATTTTTAATGGCCAACGAAGCAGAAGATTTAAAAAAAATTCAAGAAGAACTTAAAAAAGTTTTAGATCTAAAAAAAACCGTAAGGGATTTAGGTAGGGAAGATACTAACACTTACAAACAAACTTTACAAGATTTACAATCACAAAATGGTTCATTAAAACAATTCCAACAATTACAAAAACAAGTAAATAGAGATTTAATTGAAGCTAAATCCTCTATTAGTGGTATTAGAGATGCTTTTGCAGCCTCAGTAGATGAATTAACTGGCATGAATGCTGGTTTAAATAGAACTAAAAAATCATTTAAAGGGCTAGAAAGTATTGCTGATAAATTATCTAATGATCAAGCCGACATTTCCAGACTAAGTTTAAAAGAACTTAAAACTGTAGAGGAAAAAGTAAATAAAAAGATTCAAGAGTTAAAAGTATCTAAATCTACTTTACAAAATGAAGTAGACACTCTAAAACATCAAAAAAACCTAGGTACTAAAGAAAAGGAAAAATTAAAAATAAAAAAAGAGGCTTTAAAGGCTACTGAACAAGAACTTTCTGATTTTAAAAATGGAATAGGCCTTTCTAATAAATTAATAGAACAAGCTAAAGATAGAATAAAAGCTGAAAAAACCATAGAAAAAACTATGGGCACAGCCCCAGCAATATTAGGGGGAATAGGAAAATCTTTACAAAAAATAGGATTACCTGATTTTGGGGTATCAGAAGCAGTTCAAAATACAGAAAATATTATTAGGTTAAAAAATGAAGAATATGACCTAGCTAAAAAAATAAAAGTAGAAGCAACTAAAGAAAACATTGAAAGGCTTAAAGCTGCAGGAGCAACTAAAAAAAGAATTGAATATGAAGAAAATAAATTAGAAGCTCTAAATAACAAATCATCAAAAAGAGTTAGTAGTACTGAAGCTTTATCTACCTTAATGGGTGAAGTTGGAAAAAAAATTAAAGATCAAATTACTCCAGCAAATTTAATCCAAGGTGCTTTTACTCTATTAGTTTCTTCAATGATGCAAGTAGATAAATTAACAGGTCAACTTGCTAAAAATATAGGAGTAAGCTATGACGAAAGTCTAGCAATGCAAAAGAATTTCACCCAGATTGCTATAAGTTCTGATGAAATAATGGTTAGTACAGCTGAGTTAAATAAAGGGTTTATGTCCCTAAATCAGCAATTTAATGGGGCTACGGGTTTTAGCAATGAATTAGTCCAATCATTTACGGCATTAACTACACAAGCAGGTTTTACAGAAGAAACAATAGGAAACATTGCTAAAATAACGGGTACTCAAGGGGATGAACTAAATAACAATGTAGCCCTTATGGAAGGGCAATTAGAAGTAATGAATGCCCAAAACGGTACTTCATTTAGTTCTAAACAAGTACTAGAAGGAATTGGTAAAGTAAGTAAAGCAACTTTATTAACATTAAGAAATCAACCTAAGGCTTTAGCTAGAACCTTAATGACATCTAAAAAATTAGCCTTATCTTTTGCTGAAATGGAAAGCATATCTTCTAGTTTATTAGATTTTGAAGGTTCTATTGGTGCTGAATTAGAAGCAGAATTACTAACTGGCAAAAATCTAAATCTAGAAAATGCAAGACAATTAGCATTAAAAGGAGATATAGCCGGAGCAGCTGCTGAGGTAGCTAAACAAGTAGGATCAGCAGCTGAATTTGAAAAAATGAATGTTATCCAACAAGAAGCACTCGCTAAAGCAACAGGATTAACGCGAGATCAGTTAGCAAACAGTTTAATTGAACGAGAGGCATTAACTAAATTAGGTGGTAAAGATAAAACAGCTTTAGAAGCTTATAATAGATTAAAAGAATCTGGATTGTACACTGAGAAACAAATAGCAAAAAAATTAGGGAATGAAAAACTAGCAGAACAATTAAAATCCCAATCAGCACAAGAAAGATTTTCAGCTTCTGTTGCAAGATTAAAAGAAATTTTTAATGATGTAGCACAAGCCATAATGCCCATAGCTTCAACTATAGCTGATATGATAGTAGGAATAAGTAAATTTGTAGCTAACTTTAGTCCTGTTTTAAAACCTTTATTATTAATATATGGGACTTTTAAAGGTATACAACTTCTTATAGGTGGGATTAGAAGTGGGTTAACATCTATGGCGGCAATTAAGAAAAGTATTTTAATGTTTTCAAAAGGAGAACATACATTCCAACAAGCCTCATTAGTAACTAACAAAAGAGCAAATATTTTAAAGAAATTAGGCTTAATAACAGACGAACAGTCAAGAATGGCTAAAGCAAGAGCAACAATTTTAGATAAAAAAGGTTTACTTGTAGGTAAACAAAAAAATCTTTATGCAAATGCCGGATTAGGAACTCAACTTAAAGCTAATATACAAGCTAAATTAAGTAATGTATATGAAGGAATTAAAAAACAGTTTACAAAAGAAGGACTTTTTTATAAAGGAGCTATTCTAGCAAAAGATTTAGCAATTCAAGCAGCTTTGCTTGCAAATAATGGACTTACAGCTATTGGTTTAGGATTTAATAAAGAAAACCTTGTTTTAAAAGGTTTAATATTCATAAAAGATCAAGCAATAAATGTTGTAAAAGGTATAGGAAATGCTTTAGGTTTAACTTCATTAAGTACTACTGTAGCAGAAGGTGCTGCTGAATCTGTAATAACAGGGGCTAAAGTTGCTCAAAATGCTAGTATGGGTGGGTTAATATCAAAAGGTCTTATCTATTTAGGGACATTAGTAGCACAAGCAGCAGCGGCTATAGCTGGAGCATCAGCGTTAACTTTAGGTCTTGGCACGATTGGAATATTAGCAGCAGCCGCCGCTGGTATAGCTTACTTATACAGCATATCAAAACCTAAAAAAGCAGGAGATATGATGGGTGCTGCTAATGGTAAAACACAAGTATCAACAGCTGAAGGTGGATTATTTGAATTATCAAGTAATGACCAATTCGTAGCAGCTCCTGGGATTGCAGATGCTGCAAAAGCTTCTAATAAATCAAAATCAAACCCAGTAGTAGTAGAATCCACAGGAGGAGGCAACTCTGTAAAAGAATTAAATGCTATTGCTGGTACTTTAAAAAGTTTAGTAAACATTAATACAAAAATAGCAAATAAAAATTCAACTATAGAATTAGCTGGAGAAAAAGTAGGAGCAGGCATAGCCCAATCCGAACGACAAATTCAATAATACTAATATTTATAATAAAAAACAACAATTATGGGACTAAGAGATATGTTAAAAACACAAGGTTCAACCTTATCAAACGCAAATGGAGGATCAATTCCAACCCCTACAGGGGCTACAAAACAATCCAAACTTCAAGATGAATATTCTATTAATGGGACACCTGATGTACCATTTAAAGGATACTTTACAAATTACAAAGTTAAACCAAAACCTTCACAAATAGATTTAAATGGTGTAAATCCTCTAGCACCTTTAGAATCATCAACAAAACCTCAATTTGGTGATGGGTTTAAAAATGGAACATATAAAAAGAGTGCTCCTGCAGAAGGAATAGGTAGAATATAGAGTGAGCACAGGTTTATTAACATATAAAACCGATTTAAAATCATTAAAATTTGGTAAGGATAGGCCTTTTGGTGGGGATAGTAATCAACCCTACATAAAATCTAGTATTCCTTCTAATGATGAATCTATAAGTGGTAATCTTGGAGATAAAGACTTTATACTAAGGGGTGGAATAGGAGCCCCTTTAGATGCCTTAGATGATGTAATTAGACTAGGAAAATACTTTACAGATTTAAAATCAATAAGTGGACCTTTATTTATAGCAAAGCAAAACATTTTATCTCGAATATCCCCAGCAACTCAAGCTAGTGGAAACCAATCTAGCAATAACAAATGGCAAAAGTCTGCTTTAAATGAAGGAATTTATACTCCTTTAAGTACATTAGTTCAAGCTGGTATTGGGTTTTTAGGAGGTCATGTTGATAAGCAAGGTATAAACCTTATAAGAGGAATTAGAACATATTCAGATGTTGCTTCCTTAGTAATAGGTAGTCCTTCTGGGGGCGGTAATAGATTAGTAGATTTATTTAACACAGACCGAGGAGTATTTAAGGGCCCTAATATTTTTTCATACTCAGGAGGTCCTAATTCAACTATAGGGATAGGAAAAACTCATATTCAATTTGCTAAAGATAACCAAGGGGGTGTTTTAAGAGTATTAGACAATAAACCTTATACTGAATCTTATATAAAATCCTCCACCGGACTAGGTGGGTCTGGTACTAGTAGAGAAGGAATTATAAGTGAGTTTAGAGCACCTTGGGGAGCTACTAAAAAGTTTTTAAAAATAACTGGAGGAGAAATTATATCAGACGATGAGGGCAGAAATCAATTTTATTCATATAATAAGGGTGGGGGATATATAGATTTTCTTTCCTCTGAGCGGGGGAATACTTGGGAAAACGTAGATATTAATACGACTATTGATCCTTATACTAAACCTTTTATAGCTGATAGTAGCAAACCTGAATATATAGGTAGTAACTCAATGCCTGTGTCTAACATACCTATAGGGGCAAGTTTAAGGTTTGCTGGTATTAACGAACAAGGTAATAGTATTAAATATCCGTCATCATTTGGAGGGAGTAAAGTATTATCTAGTGCTGTTGTAATTGATACAAATGGAGTTGCTAGTGTATCAGGTGTAGAAGGTTCAATTGAGGAAAATAAAAATATCGTAGAAATTACTAATAATGGAGGTTTAACTTGGGAAAATGCAAATATTTCAACTAACATATTTGATCCTATTGTTCCAATATCTAAATTATCTAATCCAATAGATTTATTTTCATTCCCTACGGGTTCAACTGATTATTATGCCCTTTTAAATCTTCCTTCAAGTAGTTTTACAGATAGTTACAGCAAATCAGGAGGAGTTAATTGGAATATTAAAAATTTAAATAATGTATATAATCCCGGTACTTTAACTTCTAATATTAATCCTTCATTTGAAAATTTCCAATATCGTCAATCATCAACTTTAACTCAAGAACAATTAAATGAAATTAGCTTAGAAACTGAAGAGAATCAATATAACCCAGGATCAAAAATAGTCAATTTTCAAAATAGAATCACTTCAATATCTCCCAGTTACACTTTTAAAACAAATTATACAGACTTAGATCAAATAATAGATAATGATACAGGATTTAATAGAAATAGTTATAGATCCCCAGGACTTAAAAGTAGTGAAGGTAAAGTTATAGATAGAGTAAATGCTCAACATTTATATAAAAGTAATGATGCTACATTAACAAACATAGAATCTGGAGAAAGTGGTTCAACAATGACCGAGGATTTAATTCCTTTTAGGATTGGGGCATTAAATGTCAGTTCAGAATTAGCTTTTGCATCCGATATCGAAAAAGAATATATTCATTTTAGAGCTTATATAGATAGTTTTAGTGATAGTTATTCAAGTGAATGGAATTCTACTAAATATATGGGTAGAGGAGAAAAATTTTATTCTTATGGGGGTTTTGATAGAAGCATAAGTTTAGCTTTTACAGTAGCAGCTCAATCAAAACAAGAATTAGCTATTCAATATCAAAAATTAAATTTTTTAGTATCAAATTTAGCTCCAACTTATACAAAAGCAGGATATATGAGTGGACCTTTAGTTGAATTAACTGTGGGTGATTGGTGTACAAATCTTACAGGATTTATATCTTCTATAACATTAGATATACCAGAAGAATCACCGTGGGAAATTAGTGAAGTTAATCAAAAACTTCCACATATATGTAAAGTTTCGGGATTTAATTTTACACCTATTGAAGATTTCAGACCTGAAAAACAGATAAACGATTATGAATCTAATGGTGACATAAAACAGTATGGTAATCAAACCTTTATTTATCCCTCACAAGAAAATTTTATTTAAATTGAATAAAAATTATGAAACGTTATAGCAATATTCCAAGAACAAAATCTCCTGATGGTAAAAGAATATACCGTACTGTACGTTACCCTATTATCCCAAAATCAATAGATGATATCTATGTATACACTACAGCAGGAGATAGATTTGATACTTTAGCTCAACAATATTATAATGATTCTTCTTTATGGTGGATTATATCAATTTCAAATGGTAGTTTAGATCAAAATTCATTAACACCCCCAGTAGGTTCTCAAATCAGAATACCTTTGGAGTATTCAAATATTGTTAATAAATTTAGGGTACTAAATAAATAAGTTATGGGAAATATATTAGGTGAACCTTTTAAAGATTATGTTCAAAAACAAATTATTCAAAGACAAGAACTCCATGGTAAAAAAACAAGATCTCAAGCTGATATAACTTACTTAAATTCTAAAAATTCTTGGGTTAAATTAGGTTCTGGGGTATCTATAGACGAAAAAAGAATGAAAATGCTTGAAGGAAATCCTATGACACAGGGTGTTCCTTTAGGAAGTACTTTAGCTCAAAATAATGTTTTATTTAATGGCTTATCTAACCCAATAGAGGAACTTGAAGGAATAAATAAATATTCTAAAATCCCAAGAGCAGGGGTGGGATCTGATATTCTTGATATTGGTACTTCTACAAATAATCAAGCTTATGGTGTAGGTGGGTTTAGGGGTGTAGATGGTGATTTTGGATTTTCCCCTATGCCAGGAATAATAGATGCAAGCTTAACTACATTAAATAGAGGCTCTATAAAAAAAGCTACGGTTAATATAAAATGCTTTAATAAATATCAGTTTGATGTGATTGATGTTTTATATTTAAGACTTGGATATTCAATATTTTTAGAATTTGGGTATAGTATTTATCTTAATCCTTCTAAAGAGTTATCTACAATGGATCAATCATTAATGAATGAAGAATATTTCTTTAGCTCAGACTATGATAAATCTAATTATTCAGCATGGTTACCTATAATAGAAGAAAGAAGAAAAGAATCGGGGGGCAATTATGATGGGATGTTTGGAGTGGTTTCTAATTTTAGTTGGACTTTTGGGGAAGATGGGTCTTATAACATTAAATTAGAAATTATATCTCATGGAGATGTTATAGAAAGCTTAAAAGTAAATCTACCACCAATAAATAAAGAAGGTTTAACTGCTGCTCAAAAACAAATTGAACAAGTAAAAATTAAAGAAGTTATAAAAAAATTTGAAGAATCTAAAACATTCGGGCAGGGGGAAATATCCCAGAAAGATTTTTATACTCTTTATAATGGGTTAAGTGGAAGTCTTATAGAGTGGTATGAAAAGGGAACAGGAAATGGTAATATAGAAAACGCACGACTTAATGGATTAGAATATACTCTTGAACAAGGGGGGAGAAATACAGGATATATTGATGATGTTAAAATTAATCAAGCAAATGTTCCTTTTTATGAATTTGAAGCTGGAAGTACAGGCTATAATGATATATCAGCTGATAGGTTACAAACTGAAATAAATACGGTAATGCCCAAAACCCTAGCACTAGCTATAAAGTATAGTTTTGAACCTTCTGTATATGATAAATTGGAAAATAGCCAAAACATAATCCCAATTTATTCTCTTATAAATTCCCTAGTTGGGTTTGATGAAGAAAATGATACGGTTAGTTTAGAAGCAAAACTAATAGCAATGGGTGATTTTCAACGAGAGGAAAATCTACGTATAAAAGATTTAGATCCAGGTTTAAATTACCCCGTAATAGGATATCCTAATATGGAATCAAAGAAATCAAGATTTAAAAAACAACAATCTACCAGAGCAAATGAAATGCCCGGAGGTAAAAGTTATGGAGATAGTGCTATTAAGGTTTTTTTAGAAGAATATGATAAATCAAATTCACAACTGAAAAAACAAAAGTTATTGTTAGAATTTGTAGGAATAGATAATATTCTTAAGACTTTTTATTTCTGGACTTATATCCTATATTTATCTACTACTTTCTATGATGCTGCTGATGATGTAGGTTTAGCTGATGCAGGTGCTAGAAATGAAGGAGAAAATACAGGAGAACCTTCTCAAATGGCTTTAGATCAAGAACAAAAAGGTAAAAATAGAATTAGGGAATACCTATACAATTTAAGATATTTTGACACAATTAGTGGAGGTGACTTAAAGTACCAATCTTCAATTAGGAGAAAATTTGAAGAAACTAAAGATAATGCATTTAAATATAATATAGAAAATAAAAAAGAAGCAAAAAACGCATTAGATTTAAGTCAAATTAAACCTGAATCATTTGATAGTATAATTAGAGTTACAATTGTAAACCCTAATGTAAGTCAAAAGAAAGCTTTAACATCAGCCGATGCTTTGTATAAGGAAAATGATAAATGGTTTTGGGAAAGTGGTGAAGATGATATGCTTAAAAATGCTCAAGAAGCAGTACAAAATGAAAAAAGTTTATTGCCTGAACAAATTACAAAAAATATAAATGAATGGAATGAAGCAGAGTTATTTCCTCCAATAAACCCTGAGGGGAATCAAGTAGAAGTAATAACTTTAAATATTAATGAACCTAAATATTCATATTTCATAAGGTTAGGAACTTTTTTAGATTTTTTACAAGAAAAAGTAATACCTAAAATAGAAACAGGAAATAAAGAAGGTCAACCTTTAATTACTATAGATACAAACCCTGAAAAAAACATATGTTATGTAGAACAAAACACTATTTCATTTGATCCTAGAAAACTAATTATAAGTAATCTTGATTTTTCTTACTCAGAAAGTGATTTAGAGTCTAACCCTTCTATATATGAAGGTTTAGATCCATTTCAAGTAGTTGAAGGGGGGTATAGATATGGAAAAGTAATGAATGTTTATTTTAATTTTAATAGGATACAAGAAATATTTGATGATGTCGATGTAAAAAATAATATTAGTTTATTTGAAGTTGTAAAAACTTTATGTGAAGATATAAATGAATGTTTAGGGGGCTTAAATAATTTAGAACCTGTAATAAAGGATGAAACACCTACAACAGACCCAGAAGACCAAAGATCTTCTTATATTAAACCTAAGGACTATTCAGGTAATACTATTACTATTATAGATCAAACAGCTATCCCTGGAATTGAAAATATTGCTACTACATTAGGACTTTCTAACTTTAAAGAAGAAATTTATACTTTAGATATTTACGGAAACAGAGTTTCTGAAGTAAATCCGGATGGAGAACCTAATACCCAAAGTTCACCATTTGTTAAAAATATAGGTTTAACTACTCAAATAGATAAAAACTATGCTACTATGATTACTATAGGAGCAACAGCAAATGGTGAAATCCCAGGTGAAAATTCTACAGCTTTTTCTAAATGGAATGTAGGAGTAGTAGATAGATTCAAAAATAATGTAATAGATGCAGTTGCAAAAACAGGGTCATTAGATTCTCAAAATGAAACAATAGTAAAAGATTATAGAACTACGACTTCTATAGGAAACTATTTAGGTTTATTAGGATTTAATGCTGATTTAACTATTAATGAAGATTTCATCGCTACACAAATTTCTACTTATGCTAATTATTTTGCTTATGAACAAGCAGTAAAAACTCAAGATGAAATTAAAAATAATATAAAGGGTTTAGGACCAGGTTCTATGGGTTTTATCCCCTTTAATTTAAAATT
>TARA_R110001592_G_scaffold77955_5_pt1 | contig 13297 bp, 18 predicted proteins | sample TARA_R110001592 | Tara Oceans TARA_R110001592 (sample SAMEA4398387) | marine metagenome | biome: Polar Biome; feature: [SRF] surface water layer (ENVO:00010504); material: water (ENVO:00002006), including particulate matter (ENVO:01000060) such as... | depth 5 m
CGCTTCATTTGGATGTCCATCTGTTTCACTTTCTTCATGTCCTCTAGTAACATGAGAAATAGGAAGTAAAAAATTACTTGTATCTATATTCTGATAAAGTTTTTTTATGGCTTCATATTGCTGTAACTCAAAATCTACTCTAAAAGGTAATGCATCAGGTCCACCAAAGTAGTAAGGCAATAAAGTACCACTACTTTGCCCTGTATAAAAAACTTTTTTAAATCCTTTTATTTTACAAAAATGTTGAAAGGCTATAATATCAATTATAAGATCTGTAATTATACTGTCACCATTATTTACTAAAGTACAATAATTTTTAAATGTCTTATATTCTAATTTATTTTCTAAATAAGAATTTCCTATGGTATGTACTCTATCATCTATACAAGGATCATCAACAACATGTCCTATCCAACTTTCTAAGTTTGCATCATAATATTCCTGTCTTCGAAAATTTGCAAACTGTATTACAACTGCCCAGTCTTCCGGTTGCTCAATATTAGCAAGATATTCCATACTACGTCTAATTATTCTATGATTACTAGAACCTCTATATGCTTCAGTTATAACTTCATCAAATGTACTATTTAATAGTATTGGCCATGCCCAATCAGGAGATATATCAGATTTTCCATCTTTTATTTTAAAATCTTTATGCCCATGACTAAAACTACATCCATTTACATATAATTTCATAGCATTTTACTCTTAACTTCTATTTTAAGTTTATTGTTTGTTGCATGTTTTATAATACTGTTTATTGTTGCAAGTCTGCCATAATGCTGTACAGCATCTGCGGCGTCTTTACAATCAACATGCCAAGGCGGGAAACTTACTTCCCACCCTAGTTCAGCGGCCTGCAACATTAATTCTGTGCCTGCTTTATCCCTGTCAGGACATACTATTATTCTTTTACCTAATTTTTCGATTAAATGTGCTTGTTCAGGACCAACACTATTACCCTGTATAGCAATACCATCTACAAGTATAGCATCAAAAACACCTTCTGTAACTATAACAATCTCTCTCTTACTATCTGCAAATCTATCTATATTAAAAACATATCCAGGTTGCATCTTGTGTAAGTACTTTGGTGTTTGTTTATCAGGAGGGCTTATATGCCTTCCTGTCCAGCCTACCAGCTCATTGTTGTAAGTAAAAGGGACTACTAATCTCTGCTTGTATAACTTATCATTAAAGTGTAGCAGTGGATATAGACCAAGTAGTCCTCTTTTAATTGCATATTCTTTTACAGCATGTCCATCTGGTAAGTCGTCTACAATAGTTGCTGATTCTGGTATTTTCTCTGTATTAAATTTTTGTAAGTTATAAACATAGTCTGTAGCACTTTCTGTTTCTAAATCTTCAGCATATTTTAGTAACTCTATTGTTACCTTATGTATATCTTGCTGATTGGCTCCTAGTATTGTTGCTAAGTCTTTATATTTTTTACCTAGTGTTGGATTAGGTTCCCATCCAGTTGTATAGCCACAATTAAAACAATTATAAGATATTTTTGCACCTGTACATATTAAACCACCACGTTTTCTTTTATCGCTACACATAGGACAATTCATAGTGTTCCAGCCACTAGGAGTTTTATTGGTTCTTATTGGAAGATTATCCAAAAGGAGACGATGCACCTTTTCTACTAAAAAGTCTATATCCATGCATTAATTATACATGAAAAACTATTAAAAGTCAATTAATTTCTTAGTTGGACTAAAGAAATATTTCCTGCTGTTGGCTCGCTCATTACTCTGATATAATTAGCATTTACTTGAAAAGTACTATGGTATATAGTTGAGTTGGCTGTTAATGATACATCACTCTCAATATTAAACCAATCACTACTGTTGTTAGCAGTATCAGGTGTATTTTCAACACAACTTGCTTGTATTGAAAAGTTACCAGTAAATGTATCTGGGTATATTGCAATACTATGTAAACATGATGTAAAGTTTCTTGCTTGATTACCTTTTAATGCAGAAGTTACAAAAGTATTTGAACTATCTCCATTGTTAGTGTTAGTTACCTGTATTAATTGAGATACGTTAGATGTCTGTGTATCAATAGGTGTCTTTTTAGTTTGGTCCAACACCTGAATATCAAACTTAATATTATTATTTTGGTCTGCAAACACCGGTAACTCTAAACTGTCTGATGTTTCTCTAGAAACATATAATTGATAAAGTCCTTCATCTAAAGTTGTTAGATCGCCTTCAGCCATGTTAAGTTTAACTTGCCCTGTAGTACCTGTATGCTCTAACACTCTAGAAAAGACTCTCTTTCCTGTTCGAGGATGAATTAAAGTACCTCTTAATACATCTGAGTTTACATTTTGCAACTTTCTATCTTTATTTCTTATATTAAAGACTATCTCATTAGACAATCCTTTATGTGCTGTTAATCTTTTATTGTTCATAGGCCTGTTATCCACGTATAATCCATCCGAGCCAATCACAAGATCAACTACGTCTTCGTATAAAAATAATTTGTGATCTCCGTAACTCATAGGGTTTTTAACTCTTTATATTGTAGTATTTATCATAATGGAACATAAATAACATTGTGGAGAAAGAAAAACTTATAACAGAAGCAGAAGAGCGTTATCCCTTCCTTACTGGCATCACATATGGTGGCAATGAGTATGTTGGTATAGTAGTCAATCACGACAATGCTATTTGCACATTTTATGATATCAGTAAAATGCCGTCTTTAGAAATTAAAAAACAATTTTTAGAACTTGGTGATATGTGGTGGTGGGAAAGTAACAGACAACTACCAATAGATATCTTTTTAAATCATGAAATGAAATTATTCGTTCCTTTTATATCTACATTTGTAATGAAAGATGTAGAAGTTTTATTTGGGCCTATGACGTCTTTACAGAATTTAATTAGAAAAAGAATTAAAAGACGTGGCGTTCAACTAGTTCGTAAAACTGATTAACTCTCACAAATTAAATTTAATTGCACAATAATTGCTAAAGCATAACCATAACTATGACTTTTCTTAAAAAAGTATGAGTTATCTGTAGGCTTTATCCAAACATCTGCTTCTATCTCTTCCCAACTCTTGCCTACCAAATGTCTCTTACCTGGTCTTATAATTGCTAATATCATTGCTAGTTGTTCTAAACTAGTAGGAAGATGTTTCTTAATTATCTCATAATGATTACTAATGTGGAATAACTGCTCTACAACTTCTTTGTGTTCAAATAATTCCCACATGGGCTCTGTGCCCACAAGTTTATCCAAATGTGTTTCATCATGTATGCCTGTGTAGATATGATTGTTTAAGAAGTCTACTTTAAACCAACCTTCCTGTTCTGCTTGTTTGTGATCTATTGTACTGTAGCCTTCTAAAGGATAATTAGGAATGTTTTGAAAGTAAACACCCGTATTGTGTTTACTAAAATTGCCTTCCTTCTCAATACTTGCAGGTGTATGATTAACTAACTTAAGAAAGTCATCTCTATTAGCCATATCAATATCTACGTCAAAATCTATTTTCATTGTTTAAGGCCCGGAACTTGATTCTTCCTTGCTAGATATTGAATGTGACTATGTATATTAAAGTTACAACTTATACTATATCTAACACTATTACCTAATACTGGTGCTGTATAATGTAGTACACTTCCAGGAAATATAAATATATCTCCTTGCTTAGGTTCAAAGTTTAGATGCCAATTACCAAATCCATTATTGTTAGGAGTTTGTCCATATACAAAATGTATTTGTCCTTTTTGTTGTGGGGTGTCTGATGTATTAACTACATAATTTTTTACATCATTATCTAAACTAATTTTAGGATACAGTACACATACTAAATCTGCCGCGTTATTGTGATGATGTATAGGATTATATTCCATTGCAATTTGTTTGTTATACCAACCTGATGTTAATTCTATTAAAGTATTAGCCTTATATTTTTTTTCTGTAATTACATTCCTAAATATACCAGGGTCAATTTCTTCAATGTATTCTTCTACTAAATCAAGTAATATTTTATGAACTTTGCTATCTTGTTTTAGAGATAGGGTAATATCATTCTCTTCTTTAATATAGCCAACAAGTTTACGATTGTCAGGGTTTAAATTTTTTTGCAAACACATGTTGTAAAGAGCTTCTGTAGTATCTTCACTCAATTTGCCCCTTGTAATCTTAGGACCAAAAGACTCTAACAGTTCTAAACTACTACTCATTATACAGCGAACTCCACTTCTTTAATTTTTCTTTTTTAACTGCCATACGTTTACTTATCTGGTTATTAGTAACCAGCCCATTTTCCTTTAGTAACTCAATCATACACATCAAGTCGCCTATCTCATCTTGTAAATTTTCATAATCTTCTTGTTCGTTAAACCGTAGCATTTTACTACATGCCTGTGATACTTCGGCACATTCTTCCATTGTGATAACCAGCAGTTCTTCGCGTCTATTCATTAATCTTCCTTGATAAAAATACCATCAACCATTCTGCCTTTTCTATCTTTAATGTCATTGTAGGCAACTTCTAAACAATGCTCCATAGATAACCCATTACGAACTGCAATATTAATTAATACTACCATAATATCGCCAATATCATCAGCAACATCTTGCTCTTTACAAATATTGTCTGATAGTTCTCCAACTTCTTGTATTAGTTTTGCAAGTTGATCTTTATCTGTTGCACCGTCAATAAGGTTTCTAGCATGATGCCAATCTTCAATTTTTTCAATAATCTGTTTCATATTCCTGCTACCTCGCATGTTGTTTTAATTTCATCTACTTCTTCTCTATTATGGCCAAATTGCTTCATCCAAAAAGTTGTATCTATAATGTGCTGTATCATCTTTACTTGCTCATCATTAAATCTAGTAAGTAACTCTCCTCCAGATTCGCTTAAATACAATACCCATGGACTTACCTTGGCGCTTCTTATATCATGTACTGCTCTTGCAGGAGTAACAACTTTAAAATAATCTTGCCAGTCGTTTCCTGTCTCTTCACTCCATTTATTAAAATACATTATAGTTCTCTCTAATGCTTTAAGTCCTGGTTCTTTTTTAACATAAGTTAATAAGTATTCATCATATAACTTATCTTTACTCCAATCTGCTAATTTTTTGCCTTCCTTTATTAACCATTCAGCAAATTTCTCTGGTTGTAAATATTCATTTACTACACAACTTCTACCAAACTTAGTAAATCCTTCATAATATTGGCTCTTTATAAAGTCTTCCATACTTTTGGCTTTACTTGCCTGTGTATTAAGTTCATAAAACATCTGAAATACTCTGTATCCTAATCTTATGTGTGTTAATTCTTTATCAGCCCAACGTCTTTTCTTTACACACATGTGGGCACTTAAAGTTCTTTCACTCCTAAATACTTTATCGCACCACTTACATTTATTTTCCAAAGATATCCTTGATTGTTTTGTCATCATACCCATGATCTTTTGCCATTGATTTCAGGTCTTCTTTACTGTTTATTTCTATTAAATTATTAATATCCTCTGCCTTCATATGAGGGAAAGTTTCATAAATAAATTCAAATACTTTACTTTTCTTCTTTTTACTGTTAGGCGGCTTTATGTAAGGATGAAATTGCACCGAGCCTACGCCACATACACTTAATAATAGCCATTGTAATTCTGGGTGCTTACTAACTTCACTAAACTGATAATTCACACATTCATTAGTCATAAAAATATAATCTGCGGCGTTTTTACCTTGCACACTACTACAATATCGCATCATCATCCATGCACTAAAGGCCTTCTTACCTTCATCCGACAAGTTATTATAAAACTTTCTGTCCTTTTTGTCAATCGCAGACATGATATCTTTTAATGGTATTTGAGGTTTCTTAGCCATTATTTAATCTCGTTATCATAGTAATCATGAGTTCCTGCTCTGTATCTTGCTTTCTTTTCTGAAACCATTACCGTTGTAACCCATGCAAATGCTCCTGCACCTATTACTAAAATTATTCCTATTATAAAATTTATTACTTCCATATTATTCGCCCTCAAATTCAATTAATGCTTTAACATTAAAACCTGCTTCTTCTATTATAGCACTTCCACCTAAATCGGGCAAGTCTATTACAGCCAAAACTAGTATATTTTCTTTAGGAACTTTCCAACATTGTGATATTAAACTTGCTAATGCTTTTGCTGTTCCGCCTGTTGCAATTAAGTCATCTACTATAACAATTTTATCGTCCTTATTTAAATTAGAATTTTGCTGTATATGTAATGTTGCTTCGCCATACTCTAACTTGTAATTTCGTTGATATGTTTTATTAGGTAACTTTCCAGGTTTCCTTGCTAATATTAAAGGCAGTTCCATATCTCTTGCTATAGGAGAACCAAATATAAACCCTCTGCTTTCTATTGCAACAATTTTAGTAGCATTAAAGGACATGCAACTACTACTTAAACTTATTAATGCTTTATTGAACGCTTCTGGGCGTTCTAACATGCTTGTAATGTCCCTAAACTGTATTCCATCAATAGGAAAATCAGGTACTGTTCTTATACTATCTTTTATGTCCATAAGTTTATCTGTTCCCAAGGCATATTTGCTTTACCAAAATGACCATAGTTTGTTGTTTCTGTTAAATCTAAATTAAATAAATCAAATCTGTCTATTATACCTTTAGGTGTAAGATCGACCTTGTTAATAATATCATCAGCGATGTCTTGTCTTACTTCACCATCAGCATATACATAAACACTAGTTGGCTCTTTAACACCTATAGCATAACTTAATTGTATTGTACAATTTTCTGCCTTGCCACTAGCAACTATGTTCTTTGCCAAATATCTTGCCATATAGGCGGCACTTCTGTCTACTTTAGTACAATCCTTACCACTAAAGGCTCCTCCACCATGTGGAGCATACCCACCATATGTATCTACAATAATCTTTCTGCCTGTGAGTCCTGAATCTCCATCAGGCCCGCCAATTACAAATCTTCCTGTAGGATTTATATGCCATACAGTTTTAAGTACATGTATTTGATCCTTTACTACAGGCAAAATAATGTCTGTTACACGCTCTCTGACATCTGCTATACTTAAATCGTCACTATGTTGAGTACTACATACAATAGATTTTATATACATTGGGTTTCCAATGCTATCATAATAGTAAGTAACTTGAGCTTTACTATCTGGACCTAGCCATGTTGCACCGTTACGTCTAGCACTTTCTAATGCCTTTAATATTTCATGACTGTAATATATGGCACTAGGCATATTGCTAGGAGTTTCGTTACATGCATATCCAAACATAATACCTTGATCTCCTGCTCCGAAGTCATCTGTGCCTAGTGCAATATCTGGACTTTGTCCATGTAGCTCATTATAAATTTTTAATTTTTCCCAATGGAACCCATCTTGCTCATAACCCAAGTCTTGTACTATCCCTCTTACAATATCTTCTATTAAGTCTTTATCAAACTTATCGCTTTTATATTCTCCTGCGAGTGTAACCATATTAGTTGTCACTAGCGTTTCTACTGCGGCTCTGTGACTAGTATTTTTGTCTATTAAAAATGTTGCAACGGCGTCTGATATCTGATCTGCTATTTTATCAGGATGTCCGCTACTAACACTTTCACTTGTAAATTCGTACATATTTTACCTCATTTTTAAATTTAATATTTCTTCCCATTCTGCATATTCTGTTTTATTAAAAGAGTTTACAGGAAACTGAGGAGGTTCTATATGTAACCATCTCTGTCGTTTATAAATTGTTTTTAACCAAACTTTATTTCCACTAATTGTTATCTTAGGTGTAAGAGCAAAAGTTTTCTTCCAGTCAGTAGTTCTTAAGTTCTCTTCGCTATTGATATAATCTCCTGCAATGCTACCTTTCTTCAAATGTGGATACCTAGTAAAAGCAGGGTGGCTATAGTTCTCCATCCTTTCTCATCTGCTCCCTAATTTTGGTTGCACTAATTTCTTGTGTTGCCTCATCTAAAACTTCTTCTTCAATTTTGTAACCAACACCTCTGCCATATGTAATATTCATAATATTTGGCACCGGGAAACATCTAAACTTACCTGCATGTTCGGCCAATGCTATTTCAATGTTTTCACATATCTTATCCACTTGCCAAGGATTGTCGTCAGTTAAAGGCATATCTCTAACAAGTAATGCTACTTGACCATGTTTTGCCAATGCTCTTTCAAATAACTTTTGATGTCCTTCATGCCATGGTTGAAATCTTCCTAGCATTTGTGTAGTTGGTTGTTTAGGTTGGAACTCATGGTCTTTAATATCAACAGCAATCAATCTTGCCCATTCCTCAACCTTTTCTTCAGTCCACCATTCCTCTTTTTTTATAATAGCATCAACTTTAACACTATCCATTGTAGGCTTTTCAAACATTGCATTTGTATCTTCATATCTACCTGCTTCTATAGTATCCATCCAAATAACATACTCAGGAACATGCTTTTCACGAAGTTCATTAGTAGGGCAAACAAAATCTGCTACACCATAGTTTCCTTTTGCAACACTTTTACGGACATAATCTCTCATACGCAATGATTGTCGCTCTCTGCCTTCAGGAGAAAAATCCCAATCATCAAATGTTTTTCTTATTTTATCTGCATTATGCCAATCTGCATTACCTAATATCTCTACAAGTTTTTCTGCAAGAGTTGATTTACCTGACCCTGGTAGGCCAAAAATTAATACTCGTTTCATCTATTCTCCTTTTCATATTCAACATTATCGTCAAACTCTTCCCAATACTCTTTCAAAAGATCGTCATCATACTTAGATTCTTCATCATGCCACTTCATATTTAACCAGCCAACCTGTGCATCATAACTTTTACCGGTAGTATCATTTGCATCATAATCTGCTTCTAATATTTCTTTATCATAATACACATCTGATATAAGTTCACATAAATTTGTTTCTACAAAACTATAACCAAGTTTAAATTCGTCAAAGTCTTCGCCGTCTGTTTCTAAAAACCAACAAGCAAATCCACCTTTTTCTGAACTGTGGAACATTAAGACCGGAACATATTTGTTGCCTTCTTCATCTTCCTCATTAACTAATTCAGGTTCTTCAGTACTAAAGTATCCACCTTCTCTGCTGTAAACAAGTATACCTTCACCTTCATATACTTCTTTTTCGTAATCATAATCGTCTGATCCATCTGCTGGAACTTCATAAACAAAAAAGCCACCGTCGGCATAGGCACCATTAATGTGTTCTATGTCATCATTTTCCCACATATAAAAATCTTCGCCTGGAAGATTAGGTACTGGTGGAACATTAGGGTCTTGTAAAGCATCTTCTGGTTCATTATTTGCATCGTTAGTCCAGTCGTCAGTTTCTAAAACTGCATCTACAACTTCATCTTGCTTATTTGCATAATGGCTCGCGAATGCTGGATTGACTGTTCCTAAAACAAGTTCACCGCCATATCTACCGCCTTCAATTCTAAATCTTCTTTTTGCCATTATGCTTCCTCGTTTGGATTCCACATTACTAAATTACTCTTCTTGAGTCTGTTAGTAACAATGGTCCATCTATTCTGTTCTGCTTTCCATTCTTTTAACCATTTGTGGCCGTCACGTTCTGCATCTATAAAGATTGCATTGGTAAATGCTAATGGTAACAATACTGCTACATGAATAAAGATACTTATTAGTGTATTGTAGTTAAAGAATCCTAAGTAGTTTGCCGCTAAGAATCCAAAGAACACACTCCATACAGTAAACAATACTAGCATAAAGTAAGTCTGTAGACTAGGGTCTGGGATATACTTTAATGGATTGTATCTAACGTCCATTATACGTCTCCAACCATTTACAAGACTGAATACAGTTCTTCTAAATAAACTTGGCTTTTTCATCATTGGTTCAATTTTACTCATTTTTTTCTCCTATTCTAAGTGGTTCCTAACGAACTCTTTAATTACATGCATACCATATGATGCCCATGTAATAATTATTAAACTCCAAATTAACAACTCTAACACTACACTAAGTCTGCTATTTGAATATCTTTTACTTTGTTTGCTTCTTTTACAAAGTATGCACATTTTGGATTTGGCCCATCTTCTAATGGAACCGCCAACATGTGACCATTTTTTAATTTTGGAAAGTACCATTTTACATCTTGGTAAACATTTGTAATTCCTACTTCTAAACTTGCTGGTATTCTTGTGGTAAGTGGATTCATAACAAGAGCCCTAAAGCCTCTATTATTAAGACTTGCTAGTGGTAATACTTCCATTCCATCCAGGTCCTCGTCAGCCAATAAAATACTCCAATCCATTGGCATTTGTACATTAAATTCGCCTATCTGCAAACAAATTGCTGGAGCATGAAAACTTTCTAAAAAAATTAAAGGTAAGAAATAAAAATCTACAAACTCTGGATCGCCTCCATCAATTACACAATATCTTATATCATCTATTTCATCTGGGACACAATCTATATCATATGTATCATTTTCTACTGTCAGTATTTTCATATTTTTTCCTTATTTTTTATATTCAACTTTAGTTACTTGGAATCTAAATCCTTGTTCTTTGTAAAACACCTTACGTTTTGTTAAGTGCCTTTTACTATATTTTAAATTACTAGTTATGTCTAATACATTTACATAGTCTTTGTCAGAGGCTTTTCTAATACCTCTTCCTATGCTTTGTATTACTCTTACAAAACTTTTTCCAGGTTCCAACATAACCAAATTAAATATTCTTGGTATATTAATACCTACAGCCGCAACACCATATGTTGCAACTATTACTTTATTATCCATTTGAGAAATATCATCATAGTTTTCTTGTCTGTCTGCCTGTTTCATTGAACCTGAAACAAACACCCAATCAGAGTTTAACTCTTCTAAACGTTCTCCTGTTGCTATTCTATCTATTAAAACTAATGTATTACCATTTACTGCAACACTTTTAATTATTTCAGATATTTCTTTTAACCGTTTTTCATCAGTTACCAACCATTTCAACTCTTGAGCATAGTTTCCAAATTGTATCATTCCATCTTGTAACTGCAAAATACTAATATCTAGATCTGCAAGTACACCCATGTCCTGTAATTCTTTACTGCTCATTTTTCCAACTACAGGTCCTAAACTGCAAGTACAACCAACTGCGTCATACTCCTCTTTAGGAATAGTTCCTGTAAGTCCCCATCTGATAGGAACACTGGCAAAAACTCCGCTTAATAAATTTCTTAATACATCTGCTTTTGCTTTATGAACTTCATCTACCATTACGCAGGCAACGTTTTCCAAAAACTCATCTATAGGAAAATCTGCTTCATAATTTTTACTTTTCTTTTCTAAAATACTTAAACTTTGCCATGTACATATTGTATGTGTTTTGTCATAATCTTTTCTGTCTCCATACAATACACCAACATCTAATCCTAAGTTTTTATAATCTTTTTCTGTTTGCACAACTAAATCTTTATTAGGCACTATAACTATTGTCCTACCATATTCCTCACACTTATGACTTAGTACGGCAGTAATTAAAGTTTTACCGGCGCCTGTGGCAATTTCCTGTAAGCATTGTGTATTTTCTAAAAACTTATTGATTATCTCAACCTGATAATCCCTTAATATAATAGGCTGTCCTTCTGCAGGATGTCGTTTAGGCCATGCTACATGATCATAACTAGTTTGCAATACTTTATTAAATTCAAAATTCCAAGGTTGTCTTTTATCTAGTATCTCTATTTCATAACCTTCATCAGTAATAATAGGCACTAGTTTATCTAATAACTGAAAATATGTCCTGCCACCAATATCACAATACCTCACACAACCATCCCATCTGCCTAATTTATAAGCAGGCATGTGGAATGCATGAGGTAAAAAATATTTGCAGGCATCAGAAATCTTACGCCTTGCCTTTACATCAAGTCCTGTGAAACGAACATTAACCTCGTCTCTAATTTCTAAAACACATTTAGCCATAGTTTATTATACTACCAGTTATACTGTAATGTCAAGTTTACTTGTTTGCCTTGGTTATCATAGTAAGGCAACACCTCTGCCTTCTCATCTGTAATATTTTCGTATGAGAAGTTTAAATTTAAACCATTGGAGAAACTTTTAGTAATATAGAGGCTTAATTTTTTAAGATCATCTAAAAACTCTTGTCCCTCTGGTAAGTAATCATAAGGCCCAGGAGCTCTATCAAACTGTCCTGCATATATCACTTTATAATCTACATCCTTAAATGTTTGTTGCCATGTTATAACACTCACATACTCTGGAACTCTGGTTTGATCTGTATCATTAAACTTTAACATCAAACTAATTGGCCCCCATGTATTAGCAAATCTGATACCCTGCGTTGTATAAGCGCCTGAGTTGTTGTACGTTGCATTAGTCCAGACATCTTCTGTAACTGCATCTAGTATTAAAGTACCTGCGTCATCATATATTGCTTCTTCAATTATGTTTGTAGTCATATATCCACTTGTATACTCTATTGCTTCTTCAAAGTCATACCTAAATAAAGTTAATGCACCATATCCTATTTCATAACCCACGCCTTCTTCAGGAAGTAAATTAGCATTACCAGATACAAAAGCATCACCATGTACTTCATACAAGTTAGGACGTCTGTAACTAGTACCAAAGTTCATAAAGAACTGATCTTTCTCAATACCTAGTCTTAAAGCATTTTGATCATCGTTACCTGCTCTAAATCCAAAGTTATAATTCAAGGCAAACTGGGCATTAACACTTAAAAATACACCATAGTCATCTTTTTCATGCTCCATATATTGGTCTCTACTTCCGTCTGCACCATATGTTACTTGTAGTAAGTTAGATAAGTCTACTGTGTCGCCTACTCTAAAGAAGTCTCTACTGCTTTCATTTATATAAGTGCTAACGCCTTCTGTAAAGTATTCTGCCTTGTCTTCTGTTCTGCCTATAGTAAAGAATTCATTTCTAATACTTACAGTAAATCTTTCTCCGTCTTGTAAGCAGTCATTACTCTGACTAAAACTAGCAGTATAACAATTATCATAATCGTATGCATAGTCTGTTGCCGTAACATAAAGTTTAAAGTCTCCTGCATCTGCTATAATTTTTGCACTGGTATTTTCGTACTTGTCATATTCTTCATTATCATTTCTTGCTTGTTGCTTTACTGAGAAATCTGTAACTTGCATCCAGTTTGTAGGTGCTACTGAAATATATTGATGATCCTGATTGCCTAATCTGCCTGTTACACCTCTTGTAATAGTGTCTTGTATTAATACTGTTCCACCTATACTGCCTGAG
>TARA_R110001592_G_scaffold159859_1_pt1 | contig 13286 bp, 13 predicted proteins | sample TARA_R110001592 | Tara Oceans TARA_R110001592 (sample SAMEA4398387) | marine metagenome | biome: Polar Biome; feature: [SRF] surface water layer (ENVO:00010504); material: water (ENVO:00002006), including particulate matter (ENVO:01000060) such as... | depth 5 m
GCAAGCCACCACGAGCCCGGGCGAGACCGATTTCGCGGCCCAGACCAAGGCGTTGCTCGACCGCCACGGACATGCCCTGCTGCGTCTGGCCGCATCGTCCATCGAACACGGCCTGGACACGGGCCAACCCCTGATGCCCGATATCTCGGCCGCCCTTGGCGATCTGGCCGCCCCCGGCGCCTGTTTCGTGACGCTGAAGAAAAACGGACAGTTGCGCGGCTGCATCGGCTCACCCGAGGCGCACCGCCCGCTGCTGACCGACGTCGCCGTCAACGCCTATGCCGCCGCGTTCCGCGACCCGCGCTTCCCCAATCTGGAGGCATCGGAATTGCCGGAGGTCACGCTCTCGATCTCCGTGCTCAGCCCCCAGGCGCCCATGACCGTCCGCGACGAGGCGGACCTGTTGGCCCAGTTGCGCCCCGGCATCGACGGGCTGGTCATCGCCGACGGCGGCAAGCGCGCCCTGTTCCTGCCATCCGTCTGGGAGCAACTGCCCGACAAGCGGGCGTTCCTGATGCATCTGAAGCGCAAGGCCGGCATGGCGGCGGACCACTGGTCGGCCGCGTTCCAGGCCCGGCGATTCGTCGCCGAGGAGGCCCAATCCGCGGATCTGCCCGCCGATCCCCCGCTGTGGCGCGCCTGACCGTCATAGCCTGCGCCGCCGTCGGTTGACTTCGCGCGGTGCACGGGCGACAAACCGGAACGGGGCCAATCCCCCCATTTCCCACGACCGGGCGCGCCGGACATGCTGACCATCGACCTGAGCCTGCTTGAACGGGTGGCGGATATCGCCAGGCGCGCGGGCGCGCAAATCCTGACCGTCTACGAGACCGATTTCGAGGTCGAGACCAAGGGCGACAACTCGCCGGTCACGCAGGCCGACCAACTGGCCGAGGTTCTGATCACCCAGGCCATCCGGGACGAGATCACCGCCGACTATCCCATCGTCGGCGAGGAAGCGGTCGAGGCCGAGGGCCTCAAGCAACCGGCCGTTCCCGTGTTCTGGCTGGTCGATCCGCTCGACGGGACCAAGGAATTCATCAGGCGCAGCGGCGAGTTCACGGTCAACATCGCCCTGATCGAGAACGGCCGGCCGGTTCTGGGCGTGGTGCATCTGCCCGTGTTGAACGAAACCTTCATCGCCGGCGCGCCCGGCGCCTTCAAGCAGACCGGCGACGGGCCGCTTGCCCCCATCGCGTCACGCACCGCCCCGGCCGAGGGCCTGACCGCCGTGGTCAGCCGCTCCCACGGGGCCGAGGAGGCGGATGCGTTCCTCGAACGCTACACCGTGGCGCATCGCATCGGCGCCGGCAGTTCGCTGAAGTTCTGCCGCGTCGCCGAAGGGGCCGCCGACATCTATCCCCGCTTCGGGCGGACCATGGAATGGGACACGGCGGCGGGACATGCGGTGCTGCGCTTTGCCGGCGGCGATGTGCTGACCACGGACGGCGCGCCGCTCACCTATGGCAAACAGGGGCTCGAAAACCCCCACTTCATCGCGGTCGGCAAGGGGGTCGGCCTTGACGGATAGCGCCGTCCCCCGCTCCCTCATCGCCGATGCGGCGGACCCCGCCGCCATCGCCCGCGCGGCCGATGTTCTTCGGGCGGGCGGCCTGGTCGCCTTTCCCACGGAAACGGTCTACGGCCTGGGCGCCGACGCAACCAACGACGCCGCCTGCGCCGCCATCTACGCCGCCAAGGACCGGCCCGAGTTCAACCCCCTGATCGTGCACGTGGCCGATGCCGCCGCCGCCGCCGGCTATGCCGAGATCACGGCCCTCGGCCGCCGGTTGATGGATGCGTTCTGGCCGGGACCGTTGACCGTCGTCCTGCCCCGGCGGACCGATTGCAGACTGTCACGGCTGGTCTCGGCGGGCCTGGATACCGTCGCCATGCGGGCCCCCGACCATGCCGTCGGCCAGGCTCTTCTGAAAGCGAGCGGCCTGCCCGTCGCCGCGCCCAGCGCCAACCGATCGGGCCGCATGAGCCCGACACAGGCCCTGCATGTCGCCGCCTCCCTGCCCGGGCCGGATCAAGGCGGGCCCGAGATCATCCTGGACGGCGGCGCCTGCCCCGTGGGCCTGGAATCCACCGTGGTCGACGCCACCGGCGACCGGCCGGTGATCCTGCGCCCGGGCGGCCTGTCGCGGGAAGACATCGAGGCCGTCTGCGGCACGGTTTTGGAAAGCCATGAGATCGGCCCGGACGGGCCGCGTTCGCCGGGCATGCTGGCCCGCCATTACGCGCCGTCGAAGCGGCTGCGCCTGAACGCCCTGTCGGCGGAACCCGGCGAGGCCTTGCTCGGCTTTGGCCCCGATGCCCCGGAACAGGCGATGAACCTGAGTGCCGCGGGCGACACCACCGAGGCCGCCGCCAACCTGTTCGCCATGCTGCACGACCTGGACGGCGGACCGGTCCCGGTCATCGCCGTCATGCCGATCCCCGACCGGGGGCTGGGCCGCGCCATCAACGACCGCCTGATCCGCGCGGCGCGTGCCGAGGATGACACACCATGAAGGGCGACGATCTGGCGCTGATCGTCGTGGACCTGGAATGGACCGCCTGGAAAGGGTCCTGGCAACGCCATTGGACCGGCGCCGGCGAAGAAATGGAAATCGTGCAGATCGGCGCGGTCAGGCTGGCCGACACGCCCGCCCTGGAAGAATTGAGCGCCTTTGAAATCCTGGTCCGCCCCCGCATCAACCCGACCCTCGACCGATATTTCACGGACCTCACGGGCATCGCCCAGGATCGCCTGGATCGCGACGGTGTGGATTTGAAAACGGCCCTGGGCGAGTTTGCCGAATTCATCGGCCCGTCCACGGAAGCCTTCGGATTTGGCGACGAATTCACCCATATCGTCACCAACTGTCAGCTATACGGCCTGCTCAACCCCTTAACCGATTACAGATGTAACGATGTGCGCGCGGCGGTTATGACGACGCTGGGCATCGACCGGGTGCCCACCAGCTCCGACCTGCCGGAGCTCATGGATTTCCCCCCGCCGGGCGCCATGCACCAGGGCCTCGCCGACAGCCGATGTGTCGCCGAGGCGCTGCGCCGGGCACGCAAGGCGGGCCGGTTTTAGGTTTCCAGCCGATACTCAGACGGCAAAACGGCCCCATGCTGGTGCATGGGGCCGCTCCGCGCCTGCGTCATGTGTGGGGTCATTCCGCGGGCTGAGCTGAGGGTTCCGTCTGGGTCAGATGATCCCGCGACGGCAGGAACAGGGCGACCGCAGCCTCGAACACGGCCAGCGAGGCCAGCACCAGGAACACGGTCTCGAACCCGCCCATGTTGGTGTGCAGCCAGCCGACCATGGGCAGGGCCGCCGCCCCGACGCAGAGCCCGACCAGGTATTTAAGCGCGAACACCCGCGAGCGGTATTCCTTGTTGGTGAACCGCGCGATGATGGTGTCGTGGATCGGAATGATCGAGAACACCACGAACATCATGGCCGCCGCACTGCCCAGCATGCCGACATGATGGGCGAAGGCAACGAAGAACACGGCCGGCGCCTGAAGGAATATGGCGGTCAGGTAAATCGGCTTCAGCCGGTATTTATCCAGCATCATGCCCATCATCACCTGGGCCGACGACGCGACCACGAAGACCACGAAGGTCCACATGCCGACCTGGCTGAGGTTGGATGCCAAGTCACCCAGGCGTTCGTCGAATACCTTGGGCAGGGCGTTGGTCGTCGCGTTGAAGATCAGCATGCCGGGGGCCGAGGCAAGCAGCACCACGGCGATGGCGCGGCGGATTTCGCTGCGCGAGGCGCCGATGAACTTGTCCTTCTTGGCCAGCGCATGAGGCTCCGGCGCGTTGCGCGCGAATATCATGTAGGCGAAGCCGGTGGCGATGGAGATCACGCCCGGGACGATGAAGGCCGCGCGCCAGTTGATGACGTCGGTCAAGGTGCCGGCGACGATCGCGGCCATGGCCACGCCCAGGTTGCCGAACACGCCGTTGATGCCCAGTTCCTTGCCCAGGGACTTGGCGTTTTCCGCGACCATGGCGATGCCCACGGGATGATAGATGGCGGCGAACACGCCGATGGCCATGAGACCGGCCGCCACGGCATATGGGCCCGTGGCAAGGCCGGTCAAGATGGAGGCCGTGCCGATCCCGATGAAGAACACCGTGAGCATGCCGTGCTTGGACCATTTGTCGCCGAGCCAACCCGCCGGAATGGATCCGGCGCCGAAGGCGACGAAGCTTGCCGTCGAGAGGGCAAGCAGGAAACCGTAGGAGCCCTGGAACGCCGGGTCCTTGGCCATGGCGACGACGGCCGTCGCGTAAAGCAGCATGAACAGGTGGTCGTAAAGGTGGCCCAGGTTCAGAAACAGGAACTGGACGCCCCGTCGGTCGAAATAGTCCATCGTCGGTCTCGGCCTTCTTAAAGTGGGTAAGGCGGCCCAGGAAAACACTGGGTATTGGGCCGTCTATTCTTGTGCCTCAAAGGCTCATCGACAGTCTTTCCGTATTCTGTCAATTTATATCGCAAAATAGACAAACGAGGTGTCCCATGGACGGCTCCCTTCGCGAACAGACCCATCAAGACAACATTGCGCGGGTCAATGCCCTACAGGCCGTGCCGCGCCCCGTGGTCGCCGCCGCGACGGACTATCCGGCGGGTCAGGCGACGCGTTGGCATTCCCACCCGCGGGCGCAACTGGTCTACGGCATTTCCGGCGTCATGGCCGTGACGACCGAGGCCGGCGTCTGGGTCGTGCCGCCGGAACGCGCCGTCTGGGTACCCGGCGGCATGGCACACCGGGTCGATTTCCCGACCGAGGTCAAGATGCGCAGCCTGTGGGTCAGCCCCGAGGCTGCCCAGGGTCTGCCCCGGGCGTGCAGCGTCGTCACCGTGTCGCCGCTGCTGCGCGAACTGATCCGCGCAGCCGTCGACGTGCCCGCCGAATATGACGCGGACGGCCCGGCCGGGCGGCTGATGGCGGTGATCCTCGACCAGTTGAAGGTCCTGGATCAGGCCCCCCTGCACCTGCCCTGGCCCGAGGATGCGCGCCTCAAACGCATCGCCGAGGCGCTGACCGACGACCCGGCACTGGACGCCGGGCTCGACGCCCTGGCCAAATCCGCGGGCGCCAGTGCGCGCACCCTGGCGCGGCTTTTCGTCAAGAACACCGGCATGACCTTCGGCGCCTGGCGGCAGCAGGCGCGGCTGCTCAAGGCGCTGGAACTGCTCGCCGCCGGACAATCCGTAACGGCGACGGCGCTGGACCTCGGCTACGACAGCCCGTCCGCCTTCATCGCCATGTTCAAGAAGGCGCTGGGCGTGTCGCCAGGGCGGTATTTCAAGACGTAACATATGGCGACAGCGCGCTAACAAAGGCATTCCTTGTGTCAGGAAGCCATGCTCCATTATTTTTCGTGAACTGCAATGACCGGTCGTCCTACCCCACACCCGCACGAGCATTAGGCTATTGGAGTTGAGAAAATGGAATTCTCTTTCACTTGGGATGCCATCCAAAGCTTCATTTCTACGATCGGAACCGCCCTCGCCGCGACCGCACTCATTTGTTCGATCTGGTTTTTCAGAGTGACGATGAAGTACGTCCACTATGGCGACATAGATAAAAACTACTTTGAAATTCTGAAAATCGCTTTCGACCACCCTTACTTGCGCGAACCGGCAAAAATCGAAGCGCCGCAGCAGGTCGAAAAATATGAACTGTACGCCCTCATGATGTGGAACTTCCTTGAAGCCGTCTACGACCGTGGGATCAAGGACAGTTACCTCAAGAAGACTTGGTATCCCATCCTAGAGCAAGAAGGTGCTCGCAACATGGGATGGCTGGAAACCGGCACAAACCGCGACAACTTCAAACAGGATTTCATAAACTACGTCATGCGTGAGAAGACGCGATGGATGGCCGGAAAATGAACTCCCCCGCAATCCGGGAATGTGATTTCAAGACTTCCCTGCCGCCTGCAGCCGAAGGAATATTCCAGGCGATCTGGAACATCTACGTCGCCTCCATCCCGGCGTCGGAACGCAAGGACTGCGACGCCCTGGCGCGGATGGCGCATAGTGATCGCTACCGCGTCCATGTCGCCGAACATGCCGGCCAAGTAGCGGCATTCGGCATGGTCTACCACTCGGAACACGGTGACTTCGCGCTTCTGGAGTATTTCGCCACGTCGCCTTTGCTTCGCAATCAGGGTATTGGCGGCCGGCTACTGGATCACATCCTGGCTGCTCAAGGCGACACGCCCATGCTGTTGGAGGTCGAAGCACCTCCCCCAGCCGACCACTCCGGCGACAGCATGGAAAATCGCCGTATCGGTTTCTACCGGCGTCACGGGGTGCGGATGATTGAAGACTTCAGCTATGTTCTGCCTTTGAAGACAGTCGGCACCCCCCCTCCCATGGTCATTCTCGTCGGCGCCGCAAACGGCCTGACATGCATTCCCGTGGAAATGCTGCGCCGTTGGCTTGGTGACATCTATGAAAGCGTGTACGGCGTAGCCAGGACCAGCCCCGATTTTCAAGCGATGTTCCGAAACGAGCCCAAGACGTTCACCATTCGCTGACGCTCCGTTGCACGCGCATGGCACCGGGCGTATAACCTTCCGGTTCCGTCGGGGTATCGCAGTCCCCCGGCGACGTTTAAGGCGGCGGACCGCCCAAGCACTGCTCGGCCCTCTGATGCAAGAGAGGTTTGAGCCATGTCCGACCCCGCCCTGCCCCTTTCCGCCAACGCCGTTTCCGCCGACGATCTGAACCGCGTCCTCGCCACGCCCGACGCGCCGGTCGTCGTCGACGTGCGCCGCCGCGCCGCCTTCGACAAAGCCGACAGCATGATCGCCACCGCCGTCTGGCGCGACCATGCGGATGCCGCCGACTGGGCCGAAGACCTGCCGGAGGAATGCCCGGTCGTCGTCTATTGCGTGCACGGCCATGCAATCAGCCAGAGTGCCGCCGCAACCCTGCGGGCACTGGGCATCGACGCCTACTACCTGGACGGCGGGATCGATCATTTCATCAAGGCCGGCGGCGTCACCATCAAGCGCGGCCTCGTGCCCGAAGGCCGGTCCAGCATCTGGGTCACCCGCGAGCGGCCCAAGATCGACCGCATCGCCTGCCCCTGGTTCATCCGCCGCTTCGTCGACCCGGACGCCGTGTTCCATTACGTCGGCAAGGAGTTCGTGGCCGATGTGGCGAAAGAGACCGGCGGCACTCCCTATGACATCCCCGACGTGGATTTCAGCCATGTCGGCGACAAATGCAGCTTCGATGCCTTCGTCGCCTGGTCGGGCATCAAAGACCCGGCCCTGGACCGGCTGGCGGACATCGTCCGCGGCGCCGATACGGGACGGCTCGATCTGGCCCCGGAATGCGCGGGCTTGCTGGCGGCATCCCTCGGCCTGTCGGCGCTGTACGAAGATGACGACCTCGCCATGCTCGACGCGGGGATGGCGGTCTATGACGCGCTGTTCGCCTGGGCGCGCCACGCAGCGGCGGAAACCCATAACTGGGTGCCCAAACCGGCCTAGCCGATCAACGGGCGCAGGCCGTCCCAGGTCAGCTTGATGCCGGTGAAGAACAGCAGCACGTAGCACACGCCGAAGAACACCCTGTCCGACAGGCGGGTCTGCCCCCACAGGCCGATGCGGATGCCGATGGGCACCAAGGGCACCAGGACCAGCGCGGTCCAGAGGACTTCCGCCGTGAACTGGCCCAGTTCCCAATAGGCCGGAAACTTCATCAGGTTCACGGCCCAGAAGAAGATGGCGAAGGTGCCGACGAAGGGTTTCTTGGCGAGGCCGCGCGGCAGCAGGTAGACCTGCACCGGCGGTGCGCCCGCATGGGCGAAGAAGCTGGTAAAGCCGCCGCACATGCCCCAGAACATGCCGCGCAGGCCGGGCGGCCGGGCGCCGTCGGGCTTGGGCCGCAGCGGCAGCCAATGGTCGAGGGTGAAGGCGATGGCGATCAGGCCAACCATCAGACGCGTGCCTTCCTCGGTCATGAACTGAAACCCGGCCCATCCGGCCGCCGTGCCCAGCACGGCCCCCGGCAGCAGGACCTTGAGGTCGGGGCCGCTGAAATCCTTGCGGTAGACCCAGATGTTGATGAAGTCGATGGACATCAGCACCGGCAGCATGATCGCCGCCGCCATGGGTACCGGCACGATCAGCGACATCATGGGCACGGCGATCAGCGCCAGGCCGGAGCCGAACCCGCCCTTGGAAATGCCCGCGATCAAGACCGCCGGCACGGCCAGGAGGTAGAACAGGGGGTCGGTGATCATGTCAGGGCATCGGCCCGTCAGCGGTGAAGGATGCGGGCGGGGCATCGCCGACCCGCCGCCGACGGCGCAGGCGCACCTTGCGGAACAGCAACTCCACCGGATAGGTCGCCGCCGAGCGCAACCCGGCGACGGACGTCAGATTGCGCATGCCCTGGCGGGCGGTGGCCATGATTTCTTCCAGGACGATATCCTCCTCAACCTCGCCAACCTCTTTAACCTGACGCAGGCGGTTGAGCGAGAGAAACCCCAAAACCGCCGCCAGAATGAAGAAGAAATCCCAATGGCGCAGGTTGATGGCCTGGAACAGGTGGCGGGTTTCCGGCTCGGTCCAGCGCAGGATCAGGGTCAGTTCGCGGTCCGTGAACCAGTCGGCGAACAGCCCGCCGATGATCGGCGCCGTGCCGGCGCAGATCGCGGTGATCAAGGACGACACGGACAGATAGCTCGCCGCCGCGCCCCGGGGGGCGAGCTTCAAACTGATGTTGCCCGATGCCAGGGTCACCCCGGCGGTGGAAATGCCGGTCAGGATGTGAATGACGACCAACAGCGGCAGTGTCAAAACGTGCTTTTCCGGCAGGGTGGTGAAGGTCCACAGGAAGATCGACAGCACGAACAACGGCGCGGCCACGGTCAGAACGCCCTTATTGGAGACCCGGTCGGCGATCCGCCCCCAGGTCTTCAGCACGGCGATGTTGGCGGCCTGACTGACGATCAGCAGCGCCGTGACCATGGTAACGCTGAGCCCCAGACGCTTGTACAGATAGACCGTGAAGAAGGGGGCGGCCAGATTGATGGCGAAGTTCCACGACCCCAGGAAGATCACCAGATTGCGGAAATTGACGTCCTTGAGCGGCTGAGCCAGGCGTTCGGTCAGGGGCAGATGACGTTCCGCCGGCGGCATGGCCGGTTCGGGAATGCGGCACATGCAATAGACGCTGGCGCAGCCGGCGAGAAAGGCGAGGACCAGCAGGATCGCATAGCCATAAGCTTCCTGGTGCGGCACCAGGCGCCCCCATTCGTCAACGAACAGCCCGGCCAGCAGACTGACCACCATGCCGATGCCGGTCATCCACATCAGGCGGTTGGCGAACACCGCCCCCATGCGGTTTTCCGGCACCAGATCGCGGATCCAGGAATTGAACGAACAGCCGACGAAGGCGCCGAGGCTGTAGCGAAGCGTGAGCCCGGTCAGCAGCAGGGCCAAACCCGCCTCCTTCGACGGGATCAGCACCGCCGCCGCCATGACCAGCAGCATGGGCCGGCTGGCCGCGCCGAAGACAACGGCGAGCAGACGCCGCCGGCGCACCTTCTCGACCACCTGAACGGCGGGCAGCAGGGCCAACTGGCCCAGGTTGGGCAGAGCGACCAGCAAACCGATGGCCAGGTTCGAGGCATCGAAATAAAGGGCGTAGGCCACCAGGATCGGCCCCAGCGCCAGCGTTTCCATGCCTTGGGCCCAGATACCGTTGTGCAGCAGCCACTTCAGGCCGGTTTCGACCTCGGCCTCGCTTAAGTCTTCAGACGGCGCCAGGCGCTGGGCGATGGACATGATGCGGCCTGCTCAGCGTCCAGCCTTCAGGGCGCTTTTCTGGGCGTCGCGGAATCCCACGATCACGCCCTTTCCGGTGACGAACACGGGCCGCTTGATGAGGGTCGGATGGGCCGCCAGCAGGGCCTTGGCCTTGGCGGCGTCAAGCCCGTCCTTGTCGGCGTCATCCAAACCCCGCCAGGTGGTCGACGACTTGTTGACCAGGGTCTCCCAGCCCACGGCGTCGATCCAGCGCGCCAATTCAGCCGCCGGAACGCCGTCGGCGCGGACATCCTTCACGGCATGGCCGATGCCTTCGTCGGTCAGCCACTTGAGCGCCTTCTTGCAGGTGTCGCAGGTCTTCAGGCCCCAGACGGTCAGCATGGTTCGCTCCCTTTTCGTCGTTCGCCGTTTACGATACGGGTACAAGCCCCTATATGTCATCCCATCGAATTTTGCCAAGCCGCCGCCCGGCGGCATGCCGCCCGCCCCGTCCCACTGCGCAGAGGCACCCCGACATGCTGGCCCTGATTTCCCCCGCCAAGAAGCTGGATTTCGAATCCGACCCGACCCTGGACAGCCACACCCAACCCGACTTTCTGGCCAAGTCGAAGAAACTGGTTCAGGCCGCGCGCAAATTGTCGCGCCAGGACCTGCGCAACCTGATGGGCATCAGCGAAACCCTGGCCGACCAGAACTTTCAGCGGTTCAAGGATTTCAAGCCGCCCTTCGACCTCAGCAACGCCAAGCAGGCGGCCATGGTGTTCAACGGCGACACCTATGTGGGCCTGAAGGCGCGCGAGATGTCGAAGGCCGATCTGGAATACGCCCAGGATCACCTGCGCATCCTGTCGGGCCTTTACGGCCTGCTGCGGCCGCTTGACCTGATCCAACCCTACCGCCTGGAAATGGGATTGAAGTTCGCCAACCCGGGGGGCGAGAACCTGTACGCGTTCTGGAACGGCGCCCTGACCAAGGCCGTCGACCAGGCCGTGGAGGGGCATAAGGATCCGACCATCGTGAACCTGGCATCCAACGAATATTTCAAGGCCATCGACCCCAAGGCCCTGAAGGCTCCCGTGATCACGCCCGTGTTCAAGGAAATCAACCAGGGTCAGGCCCGCGTGCTCGGCCTATTCGCCAAGCAGGCGCGCGGCATGATGGCGCGCTACATGATCGTCAACCGCGTCGAAACCGCCGATGGTCTTAAAAAGTTCACGGACGGCGGCTATCGCTTTCAGGCGGGACAGAGCGACGACACGACCTGGGTGTTCACCCGCAAGCAACCGCCCAAGGTGACAAAATAGACGTGGTGCCGGTCCCGGCGGCGCGCTACCATTTTTCTTCCCCGGGCATACGGCAGACGCCCGGCATCATCAGGCGGAATTCCCGTCCAAGCTCTGCCCTGACGTAGGCCCGACCCGGCGCCAATCGGTTCCGGGCCGCCGCTAAACGATAGGGTACAGTCATGGATGCAGAGACCGCCGGCACCCCGCCGCAACCGGAAACCTCACCCCAAAGCACCCCGCCCGCCGTCGGCTTTGCCGAAGCGGCATGGTATTGGCTGCACCTGGGGTTCATCTCGTTCGGCGGCCCGGCCGGCCAGATCGCCATCATGCAGGCCGACTGCGTGGACAAGAAACGCTGGATCGACCAACAGGCGTTCCTGCGTGGCCTCAACTATTCCATGCTGCTGCCCGGGCCCGAGGCACAGCAGCTTGCCGCCTATATCGGCTGGCGCCTGCACGGCGTCCGGGGGGCGGTCGCCGCCGGCACCCTGTTCTTCCTGCCGGGCGCGATCCTGATGATGGCGCTTGCCTGGATCGCCGCCGCCCACGGCGACAACACCTGGGTCATCAAGATCTTCAACGGCATCAAGCCGGCCGTCATCGGCATCATCGTGTTCGCCGTGTGGCGCATCGGCAAGAAGACCTGCAATTCGCTACCCGCCGTGGCCCTGGCGGCGACGGCCTTCGCGGCCCTGCATTTCGCGCATGTGCCCTTCCCGCTGATCATCCTGGCCGCCGGTGTTCTGGGCGCGATGATTCCAGCCCTCGGCAAGGTCGGCGGCCACGGCCACGGCGGCGATGCGGGCCAGGGCGACAGCCACCACATGCAGCGCCCGGCGGGCAATCCCTGGACGCGGCTGGCGGGCATCACAGCCCTGTTCCTGGTGCTTCTGGCCTTGCCGGTGGCGGCCCTGGTGGCGGTCGCCGGCCCGGCGCCGTTCCTGGCCGTGGCCAAACTATTCACCACGGCGGCCCTGGTCACCTTCGGCGGCGCCTATGCGGTGCTGCCCTACATCACCGACGCGGCCGTGAACACCCACGGCTGGATCGCGCCGGGCGACATGCTGAACGGCCTTGCCTTGGCGGAAACCACGCCGGGGCCACTGGTTCTGGTCAATACCTACGTCGGCTTCTTCGCGGGCTGGAACGGGGCCGGCGCGGCGCATTTGTCTCAGGTCGCCGCCGGGCTGCTGGCGGCGGCGTTGACGACCTATGTCACCTACCTGCCGTCGTTCTATTTCATCATCGCGGGCGCCCCCTACGTGGACGCCCTGCAAAAGAACGAACGCGCCCGGCGCGCCCTTTCCGGCATCACCACGGCCGTGGTCGGCGTGATCTTCAACCTGGCGGTGTTTTTGGGGGAATCGGTTCTGGTCACAAAGGCGGGCGGAGTCGATTGGACGGCCGCCGCCGTGGCCGCGGGGGCCTTGGCGCTGCTGCTGTCGGGCCGGGTGCCGATTCCGGCCCTGGTCGGGATCGGCGCCGTGTTGGGGGCAATCGGACTCGTCTAGACAACAACCGGCGGCAACAGGGCCGTTGCCCGCATGGCGATCCGGCGCTATCAAATGCGCACCCACCGAACGGGGCGACCATCAGGAGAGGACTTCACATGCCGCAACCCGCACCCGCGCGTATCGGCGACGCCGCCGAAGACATCGATACGCCGGCCCTCTTGATCGAGCTCGACGCCTTCGAACGCAACCTCAAGAAAATGGCCGACTTCGCCAAGGAATCCGGCGTCCGTCTGCGCCCCCATTCCAAGACCCACAAGTCGGCCCATATCGCGCGCCTGCAAATGGAACTGGGCGCGGTCGGCGTGTGCTGCCAGAAGGTGTCGGAGGCCGAGGCCCTGGTCCAGTCCGGCATTAACGACGTGCTGATTTCCAACCAGGTGGTCGGGCGGCACAAACTGAATCGCCTGTCGGCCCTGGCCCGCCACGCCAAGGTCGCGGTCTGCGCCGACGACGCGGAAAACGTTGCCGACCTCAACGCCGCCGCCGGCCAGGTCGGCGTGATCATGGACGTGCTGGTGGAAATCGACGTCGGCGCCGGGCGCTGCGGCGTGACGCCGGGCGAAGCGGCGGTGGCCCTGGCCAAGGAGATCGACCGCTCGCGCAACCTGCGCTTTGCAGGCCTCCAGGCCTACCAGGGATCGGCCCAGCACATCCGCGACTTCGCCGAACGCAAGATGGC
>TARA_R110001592_G_scaffold302279_2_pt1 | contig 13280 bp, 7 predicted proteins | sample TARA_R110001592 | Tara Oceans TARA_R110001592 (sample SAMEA4398387) | marine metagenome | biome: Polar Biome; feature: [SRF] surface water layer (ENVO:00010504); material: water (ENVO:00002006), including particulate matter (ENVO:01000060) such as... | depth 5 m
GATGCCGTTAAATTAGAGCTTCTAAAACGAACAAGCGTGGCAGCAGTTGTAACTGATGTAACGTCGAAGTAATTTGCATTATATCCAGATATAGGCTCAGTTAAATTTCTTTTTATTGGAGATTCATATCCATAGGATGAAAAAATATGCTTCTCTGAGTTTTCTCCTGGAATGGTACTCAGTGAGCTATAATCAGTAGTTGAAGCAGTAACAGATGTTTGAATACCTCCGACATAAGCAGAAATCCATTGAAAGTCTCCTGAGTGGTTTTGTACCAAAGGTTGATATTGCTGTGATTTAAAAGCAGGTTTTGCCGAACTAGAGACAACAAATGGAGTTATTAACCCGGTTGTCCTATTTCTGTTAATATCATATACACAAAGGCCGCCAGATCCAGAGATGTTTGAATCACGGTTTGTGTGCATGCGGGCCTGATATATAAAGACATTGTATTCTGGATACGTCTTTAATCTGTTTATAAAAAGGTCATCTGGTGTAAACTCAAATCTATGCATATCATCCTAGTAGTCCAATCTTGCCCGAAATGTCAGTTCAATATTGTTATCTTTACGAATTGGTTCTGAGAACTTTCCTACTGCTAGTAGCTGATTGTCCGCAGAATACAGACCAATTGATGTAATATATGAAATGGGAATATCAGTTTTATCTTGCTTAATTCTGATTTGAGAACCGGTCAGGTATGTCGGATTTGCACTATAGTTAAATTCATTGTGCTTAACTCTACAGAAATACACAGTTGAATTTAGCTCAATAGTATTATTAAATTGAATGTTTTTGATTCTATGCCTAAGCGCATCCGCTGATGAAGAGATCTCAGAGCTCTGTAGCATTGTTTTAAAATCTTGGAGTGTGCTATTCATTTGTGGCACACTGAGAGTAGAATTAAGAAGTCCTCCATCGGCACTACCACCGGCAAAAGTACCACTAGCTCCTCCAGCACCACTGTTTATGTGATATGCTGGGCAACCGGCGTTGATGGTAACAGCTTCATTACCAGTAGTTCCTTTTGTGTTTTGTGTGATTGTTATCATAGATCCGGCACCAGAGCCACCGCCATTCGTACCAGTTACAGTTTGAACAGCAGAAACTGTTACTTTGGATGCTATTGAGCTGGCCTCGATTGATGTCTTAAGATTGTCGATTCCATGGGCGGAACCAAGTCTACTAAACAATGTTCCATTTGTTGTACTCGCGTGTGCTGTAAATACCGCTGAGGATCCATCTGCAGCAGTAATTGTAAGATTGTGTGTAGCAGTTGGCGCGTTTGTCCCCTTGATTGTAACCGTTGCAAAATCACTTCGGAATATATTGTCAGAAAGAACAGCAATGCCGGCTTGATAATATATGAGACCAGCTTTCCAGTAGGGTACGCCGGCAATGTCGACTTTTTGAGAAGCAGCTGGATCTAATAGTCCAGCTGTTGACGAAGAGGCATATAGTATTCCATACTCACCGGCTGGTGAATTAACTCTAAACGACGTTGCGGCTTGGTGGTCCGTTATGTCTAAAAGTTTTGACATTGGAGTAGTGTGTTCCATATTTGCACCTAGAGTCATTTGAAATGACCCTTTCTTAATTTCATCTTTCACTAAAAGCCTGGAAAAGTTTACAAAAATACAATTGTCAATTTTTGTCCCACCAGTTAAGTCTCCGTCTTCGTCGAACTTTTGAATATTCCCGTCTTTGTTATATCCAGCTAAAACCTGTGCCATCTGATTATAAATGTTGTCTTTTTTTGTAGGTTGGCTGGTTACTGATAAACTTGAATTTTCGGAAGTACCTATTGAAATGTCAAAAATATGATTTGCAGAAGAGCTCAAATAGGGATAGTCGTAGACGGACTGGAACATTCCATGAGTAAAATTCTTTATATTTGTACCAGCGACTAGGGTACCATAAGTACCACTTAGTATAGTACCAGTGATCGGTATCGCTTCATGTAACAGAGTTCTAGTTGAGACCCTATCTTCTGATGGTATTTGTTTGAAAATTGTCATGCTTTAATCCTTAAATTTTTGCGTATCTAACTGGTATATCTACTGAATAACCCGTGGTTAATCCGGTTATTTTAACAATCGAATCAATGATGTTAGTAGTTTGAGAAGTGTTGTTAGCTTTTTTATAGCTAGTTGTTGTAGAGCCCAATCTATTAAATAGGAAATTGTTATTTCTCAAAGACTCTGTCGATCTAATTTTAAACTCTACGTATGATGAGAGCGGTCCTCGTATTATTGTTTCGGCACCTGCATTTTGTGATTGACTTGGAACTTTAACAAATTGACTACCCGGTTCTCTTCTTAAGATATATGTAGCAATGTTGTCATCATCGATAGCTATCGGTGATGCTGCCACTATTCCATCGCGACTAACTATAGTGCCGAAACGATGGTCCATCTCAATCTGAAATTCCTGTTCAATTAAGGAGCTATCAATTTCTGTTGCGTCCTCAGTATCGATACCAGAGTCAATTCTTATATATGATCCCAAATCTTCAGTAATGGTTCCAAAAATCATACCATCAACGAGAGAGCCATTTACGTACCCAATTGAATTACCAGCGTTGCTAGTGATTGTGTCATCAGTTGTGCTCTGATCTACCAATACTACATAATTACTGGTGGTTGGATTTGTTGGAGATACAATCTCATTGAGTCTTAGCACGGGAAGATAAAGAAGATTTGGATTTGGCAACCATAGCAATTTTGATTTCAAAGAGCTACCATTGTTTGTAAATGCCTCTAAAATTGGGGTTTGCAAAATAGATAAGTCCTGTAACGCTGTTGTAGAGCCAGTATTAAAAAGTCCATAATTGATCTCATCATCTCCCAAAGCAAATTGGGTGATATGAAAAGAGGTGTTACCGGCAGCTAATCTTTTTCTGCCCTCATCTGTTAAAACGATATCTAAAATAATATCGCCGCTATTGTCTTGAAATGCCATTTCTTTTCTCCTATTGTAGAATAAATAGACTTTAAAAACTTTTATGGTTGCAAATCTTCTAATTTGAAGTTTACATTGACGTCTATAATTTTGCCCGTGTGTTTTGATTTGATTCTGATTTTAAACGTTCTCGTATTTGATGAAAATAAAGATTGTCCATCTTGGTCTCCAATGGTGTACGAAGTAGATGAATCTTGATCCGTGAATAATAGTCTTTCAAAATTTGGAACAATCCTAAATAGCCTCTTGCTCATGATTTTGTTTGTATAGTTTCGATTCTCTTTTATAATGTAGTCTTTTACGCTAATTTTATATTCATCAGAGTCTTTAAGTAACTCTACTTCTAATATACTGGAAAATTCCGATTCTGTTCCGTGATAAGACACAGCTTTAAAAGCATAGTAATATTTGACATGTGGTCGGACAATATCTTCAAAAAATGCCGTTTCTTTATCAATCGTTTGTTGAGACCTTTCTGAAATATTAGGGAATGACAAGGTCATTTTTTCATCAACCTCAGATATAAAAGATTCTTCAAATTGCTCCATATCGCTCGGAGGATGGTCCAACCTATACATTCTATATTTGCCATAGAAATAGTCCGATGATAATTTATCATCAACAAATTCAGACTCTAAAGGACCTTCATAGCCTGCGGGTCTTAAGAAAAATTCTATAGATCCTTTATTTTTTTGATTATATGCTTGTGCTATTGGTGGATGTACTGGTATCTCAAGGAACGTTTGCTCATTTTCATTTAAAAGTATTTCAACGATTTGAAAAGAGGGGTTAACTTCTATATTCACAAAGGCCTTGTATTTTGATTGGGTGGGAATTGTAGGAATATTTTCTGTTGTTTCTCCATCAAAATTTCTATAAAAAATAGTTCCGTCTTCATCTAAATCGGAATAAAAAAGATCCGTGTACCTGTAAGACGCTCCCAATACAGCTACAAGTTTTTTGATTCTGTATATGTACTTGACGCCGTAATTAAATTGTGTATCAATAAACTCTGTCAATGTTTTGAAATAAAAAGTTTGTATTGGCGTTCCTTGAGTGGTGCTTATAAATTTTTCAATTTTAAATCCCATGTCGTATACGGGACAACTTGCTAAGGCAGCGTCCAAGCCAATGATATCTTTAAAATTCCTCTGCGCTAAGTCGATAAGACTTCTTATCTGCCCTATACACCTAACAGTGTTTAGTTGATCAGCGAAAAAATTAGAATTATCTTCAGGAGGTATTTTGCTTTGAGACATGAGAAATAATTCATCAGGCCCTTCTGAGAATGAGGCGATGTTGGTAGTTGTTAAAAGAGAAGTTAGACTGGTTATTTTTACACTTTTGTTTGTTGCGTCATTTGTTGTGAAAAATCTTCTAGTACTATTTGATATATTGTTTTTGAGCCCTTGATAGATATTTTTTTCCTTGTCTACCGCATCTATGTTGTTTAGCAACTCATTGCCCCCAAGAGGAACATTGGCTACATTGCATTGATAATAAAAAGGAAACTCATCTTTGTAAAAATCTCCTAAATCATTGTCAATAAAATATATATTTTTTTGTTTATTGGCGGCGGATTCTAATGATCCCACATAATTTTGTGCTCTGTTTGAAAAGTGATTTAAATATTCATATAACTCATTTGTGTTCTGAATGCTAAATGAAGAGTCATCAAAACTAGTCATCATTTGAGAAATTTGTCGTATGTTTTCAATACTATCACGCTCACTGTAGGACAGAAGGTTAAAGTTTGCTAGCAATCTTGTATCGTATTGTTTTGTAGAGTCTTCATAATTTTTCTCATGATAACTATTCACAAAAGTATTTACTACCTGATCAGATGAAAAGTTATACTCAAACGTATGATCATAAAAACTTGTATTAGTCGATATAGTCCTTCTTATGTAATCATGCCACTGGTCCATATCGCGAAAAACATCATTATTAGCAACAATCCTGCCGACATATCTTTTTTTTGAGAATATAGAAGTGTCAACATCTGTCGCCTCTGTAGCGGTCATAGATACATAACTGTTGCCACAGGCACTATTTGAACCAGAGCCATCTAAGTATTTACCAACTTCCGCTCTTAACTTGTCTGGTTCACTTCCAAGAGTGGTGATTACGTTTTCTGTATCGATAAATTTTGGCATCAGTACCCACTCTGTGTTGTGGTACCAGTTGCTTGTTGGGCGCCAGAATTAGTTGGCGCAGCGATGGATTGAGCAGCCGCTTGAATCTCGCCCAGATAAAAAAGCACTCCGGCCTTATAGCGATCTTGCTTGATGAATTTAATAGATCTTTGAAATTTTCTGTTGTCCGATCCGATGTCAATTGCTGGTGCTAAAATGTCTTTTTCAAAATAATTATCAAATTTCATCTGCTCTCCTCACATAGGTTAGGTTATCATAAATAGTTCCGGAATAATTATCTTTTATAATACCAAGATCGGCATTTTCATATTCCACTGCTTTAATTAAAATTCCGCCTAAGATCATATCTTCCTCTGTTACTTCAGTATACTTTGGAGCTGATAAGTTTATTTTGCCATTTGAGTCTCTAGAAAAACCAGCAAGCTTAACCATCGTATAGACGTTCGCCTGCGTCTCCTCTATTACTGCCGCTGTGTCTTGAACGGCGAGTGGATCAATCGACTCATCTTCTCTAAAGTTACTTGTTACCATGTTTTTTATTTGAGGAGGAATCTTAATTAAATCAATGGCGTCATCTTTTATCATCCTTCTTGTTTGTGAGTTCGGATTTGCTAATTCGATATTTTTTATAGACGTAGATTTGGAGTTTCTATGTAAAAATCTTTTTGCTGCGATTGAAGATAAAATTTTCTTTGCAGTCTCTTCTTTCTTAACTTCGACCTTAACGCTAATATAGCTGGGTGAGAGTATTTTAGATATTAGAAAGTTACTTTGACTACCTAAATATTGAGAAGCATCGACGAGTGGATCTACCTTCTCAACCGACGCCCTTTCATTTAGAGAAGATTTTCTCTCTCCTATGGAGACGCCCAACGAGGAGAGAGAATCTGATGATGGTTGATATGGCCTTTCAATCCTAGTTCTTTGATTTTGCTCTGCTGCCGCAGCTTTTAAGATTTTTAAGTCAGCTATAAAATTAGTGTCAATGTTTGCCACTCCTGAGTTCACATCCATGCCTCTATTCCCCATTACAATCCTTTCAGGTGTTATGTAGGAAACTCTATTGCCAGACATGAAATCACTTCTTTGCTTAGAAGACATATAATCAGACGGACCCGGATCTATGCTTGGATAATATTTTGCTTGTTCTTCAACAAATCTGCGCCTATATTCTTCGACTGTCAATTCCATTACTGAAGATGCTATATAGTCACTGGTATTTTCAGGCTGAGGCTTAAACATGTAGTACCCTAAGATGTTTCTTTGCATATTAAAAAATGGAGTTCTTGCGCTCTCTATAATTTTAATTTTCTTGTTGGTCTTGCCCGGGTAAACTTCCTGACTGTAAGTGTTCAAATCTCTATTGAAAAGATGCTTTATTGTAATTTCAACATCAGTTAGCATTTTTTTCACTCCATATATCCCCTCTAGTGTTGTGGTCCTAAATGGCAATATTGCTTTTATAACTTTTCCATACGTATCCTGGTCTTGGTTCGAATCCAAAATCAACATTGCATTGTAATAATTTATAGCCAACGTTCCGAAGTCGGAATTCTTAATCGATTGGTCATCTAAAAATATTCTATCTTCTGACTCATAATCTACATTAATTGACTTAAATATTCTTTTAGAGAATTTCTTTTTAAACGATCCTTGAAAATATGAATTTGATCTTACTATTGAAGAAATATATCTGGAAATGAAACTAATTGATTGATTGATCTCCCCGAGGACATAGTCGACATAGTCATCAAAATCTGTCGCGACGGCCACTCTCATTCTATATGAGTAATCCCTAGACATGTTTTTTTCAGAAAAATAATCTTTGCATGCAAAGGTATCCACCACATAAGATTCTTCGTGATATAATCTCAAGGGCAATATTTCAGATATTTTTTGAAATCTTCTAACGTCATCTCGAGTTAATCTCTTGTTTGATTCTAACTTAATTAAAGAGGGATCTTCAAATTTTAAACTATCCATGTCGACATCTATCATGGTCCCCTTTTGATTTTTAACTCTTGTATATGGAACGATTTGATCGTTTGCAATTGAGATATTTGCGACTTCTGTTTCTGTATAGTCTTTCGAAGATTCAATCGGAGATCCTAATCTGGTGAATCCAGATTCTATCTCTGGTACCACAGTTCTATATATGATTCCGCCAACAAACTTTGTTTTTGAATTTAATTTATTAAAAAGACCTGGATTATTTTTGTATATAATTCTGGCTGCCTCGGAAGACTCAATTGCAATGGCTTCCTTGTCTATGTGACAAAGCAATGTTATCGCACCTTCTTTTGACTGGGATACAGCCTCTATGTGTATTGGGACGCTCATTATATTGACCTCTCGTCTTTTATTTTAGCATTGGTTTCCGGAACATATCTTACAATTTTATGAGGATTACTTGTGTGGATTGACGCTTCCATGTATTCTTCATCGTGAAAGTGAACTGGACCTGGGTACTCCTCATTGGTATCGGGGTAGTAAAAATAACCAGACTCAGCTGGTACTTTCTGAGCCTCAAATATTTTTTCCCCAGTGACAGCTCCTGAGTACCTATCCAGTTGTGGGTTATTAAAAAAGTCTATGTTCACCATTGAGCACACATATAGGTTTAAGAGAGGGTTGCCATAGGTTGGCTGATTAATTTCAAATTCGCATATATATTCATACTTTTCTACAACCTCACTCGCATCAGATTGATAAAAATCTATTATACTTATTCTTTCACTATGCACTAAAAAATCATTATCAAAGTCCATTATACCCGAACCAGATAAGTTAATTTGATTTATTACATCTAGATTACTTGTTGCAATAAGATGAACTTTCATGTCTGACATATATCGATTGTTGAACCATGTTGCGCCTGATCCTTGATCGTACATGCACAATGTAGCAATTATTGAATTATTTTTAATAACAATATTATCAATATATACGTTTGGTAAATTCTCTTTTCCTATAATATGGTTTGGCATTAGCAATTCTCCAAGTCGTCTGGTTTAATATTAGTAGAGTAAATATTGAAACTATCAGTTCTTACATCCGGGCAAATCAATTCTTCATCAATAAATTGATTGTTAATTTCAAGAGTTTGCACTCTTTCGCACAATATTTCCACAGGTATTTCCCTGTCGACTTCTATATCGAAGAAGTACTCAGAGAAATCAGAAGTGGGATCTCCAGTATCTCCATCTAGAAACTCTTGTTGCAAATATTCAGGAAATACAAGTCCATCATCTGTTAAGACCATATTTTCAACAATAGAGGAGGGTTTGATTCTTTGTTTTTTTGGTATAAGAGTCGAGCCACTAACTTCAAATATTTCAATCTCGAAGTTTTCTTTTTCATAAAAAGAATTAAATTCTTTTAAATGTATTATGGGTTCATCATAAGACAAGGATAAGTACTCACCATTTTCAAATATGCTTGATGCCATGTCCATGTCAAAAATAGGGTCAACAATTTCATCTTTTAGTTCAACAATAAGTTTAAAATCTATGTCTACTTGGGGAATAAAAATTGCGCCGCTCTGATTTAGTAACCCGGATAGGCTAACATCTTCGCTCAATTTAGATCCAGAAATCTCTCCTTTTATCATCGTCAATTGAAAATGTGGTAACATATCGCTTGAGTAAGAAGATCTGCCCAATACAAAAGTATCAGTTTGCCTAAGGTCTTGTTTTTTTTGCATCAACCTCTTTTTGTCTATTGTAGGTGGTGCCTCTTGTTGAGGTGCTTCATCTTGGAACGCTCGATTAATTTTTAATTTTGGAGTTTCATTGGTGATTCTCGCATGTGCACCTTCTTGAGTTTCTGTTGAACCTGATGTGCGGTACAAGATATCATCATCTACAAACTCATAAGAATGTGGCTTGAATTTCCCGATTGAATATAAATATCGCCCATAGGGAGTCATTTCAATTTGCATTACTTCTGTTTTTTTGTTAAAAAATGTCATTTGTTTTCTCCTTAGTTACCTGATAGATTACTGAATTCTGGTGGCACCACCAAACCAAAATCGGCGGCGATTCTCATTTCGATTCGCGTGTCCGTGACACCATCAGGAATAGTGCCATTTGGATTAATGAAGTTGTATACAAGCAAAAATTCAGCATGATCTTGTACAGTATCTCGTATGGCACCTCTTCGAGCAGCAGCTTTGGATGAAACGGAAGATTCTGACGAGTAAGTACTAACACTTGAAGAAAAAGACGACCTTTTTAGATTATCCATAAATGCGATGGCAGAATCACGATATCTCGCTTCGTCTTGTTCTGATTCTAAAACGATTCCAACTTGTCCGAAGTTTCTATTGGTCTCGGCCCTCTTGGCGCCAGTAATTTTTAAGCCTTTTCTTTGGGGACCTCCAGGGGTTTGAGCGCCAGCTAGCGTATTTGACGAGCCTCCTTGGGCTGCCAAGCCAGTGCTGCTCGGTGAAGCTGTTTCTGCTACTGACTCAGTTGGGTCGCTCAATATATTCTGTATCTTGTCGGCACTTGCCTCTTGTGGTTGCCAGTCTGGGATCGATGTTGTGTAACTTTTAATTTGGTCTTCGTCAAAATTACCAAATTCAACCTCAGAGTCAATCTTTGCCAGTTCAACTAGAGAAAAGAAATCGTATGGCCAATTGTACTGAACATTCGAAGTGTCTCCGAATTCGTCAGTTGATGAATTTGAACTTCCTATGTTGGTATTAAGTATTGGATTTCTACCTGCGATTTTTTTATAATAGTTCGATGCTGCTCTCTGCTTTACTTTGAACACCATCCATTTTAATTTACTAGGTATATCTATAAGTGTGTTCCCGCTTTCTCCGCCTGCACCTAAAATCTCCTTTTTAAGCAAAGGGTGGGTAATAGCCACTTCAGATTCTTCCATCTCCAATCCAATTTCAGGTGGTAAATTTTGCCAAATGTCAGCCAAATCTTGTTGAGATAGAACGTGAGAAAACTGAAATATATACATAGCGATAGGATCAATGTCACTATTGTTTAAGAAGTCGAATGATGGAGGAAAGATGTATCTTTTCATTGAATCAAGCTGTCTCAGTACGCTTCTTCCGATTTGATCCTGTGGTTCACCAGAGATTAAAGATTCATAAGCAGTGGAGGTGGGACCCTTAGCGGCTCTAAAAGTATCTACTTTGCTCTGATCTAACAAAAAGAATTTTCTCTTACCCTGCTCTTCTATAAATGGTACCGCCACGACAGCCTCATAAATAACCTTACTGGTTCTTATTTGGCCTAATTTTGTAGACTTACCAGAGAAACCAAGTTTTTCTCCTAAATCTTCCATTATTGAATTGCGGCCCATGGCTTTAAGTTGCCAATTTTCCTCTATTTGTTTGACACCCATAAACACGCCTTCGTTCTTTTCTGGTATTCTACCATGTTGATGCCACATTCCTCGTGGAACTGAACCTGATCCATATTCCGGTAGTGTTAAGTGCTGGCTGCCAGAAACATGGCTGAAGTTAAGCATGGGACACTCAAACTTAGTCTGTATGACCCAGCGCGCATCTTGATCTAGAGATGTGTCTACAACAAAATTTATATTTCCTGCATCTTCCTGGTCTATTGTTTGTGCGGTGGTGAAAATGTTTAAAGATGACGTCAACTGGACTGCGTTTTTGTTGATTTTATCATTTAAAATTGATTGAGGCCCTCTCGAAAGTGACAACTGCGAATCAGTAATGCCTTCAGAAAGAATATAGGATCGATCAAACCTGGTCAAACTAGACGTCGCCTGGCTTTGTATTTGCTTTATTGTCAACAACTCTCCAGATCCGGTGATCCATATATCGCACCAAGATTCACCATGGTAATATGGAGGTGTAAAAGGAAAGTTAAAACCATGGCGACTATCTCGAACATAACTGTTAAGTGCACCGCCGCCTAGTTGATCGATTCTAGTATCAGAATCAAAGTGAAAAAAATCATTGGCAGAACTCTCAGTGTTGTAACCTAAACTAGGCGGCCCGAAAGCACTTGGCCTGGAGTACATGGTAAAGCTTTCCCTGAACTTGTTTGGACCTGTAGTTATGATGTCTTGTGGAGGAAAATATGGTAAACTAGAACTATTTTCATGATATACCATCGATCTTGCTTTATCAGAAGTTTTTCGCATGTAGACTCTCATTCCATATATCTTATCTTTTTCGAGCAAGATACCTTCGCCCTGTTTTTTTGAAACTATGGATGAAAAGTTGTCGTTTGGCAAAAAGAATTCTGGAACTTCTGCCAAAAAATTATTTGCCATCAATCCATATAGCTCATCTCCGGCAGGGTCCAAGAATGCTGACGCAGAAAGATTTCCAGAAGGGTGAGGTTCATTTGATGTGAGGGGCATGCTGGCTAAGTGAGTAATCGGGTCTATCAAAGCCTCAAAAGGAATTCTATAGTCAAAATCATCAAAGATTGTATATTCGCCTCCAAAACCAGCTGTGACATTAAGGCTGCTGGTGATAATTGGATAATCAACAGCGACACCTGACTTAATTGTATTGAAAAGAATACCAGGAGCAAACAAAGGCGTCATGACCATCTGTTTTCCATAATTAAAGTCTTGCAATTGGACTCCATTGGCATTAAAAAGACTTATTTGATCACCAAAAGAATCATAAAATCTTTTCGTCAAATCAACTGTTCTTTGTGCAGGATAAAATCCATCGTATGGTAAGAACTTCTTCACAACCTTACAACGTAGAGAAATGGTTTTACCATTAGCAAATTCTCTATGGTCCTCGTTGATAACTTCAAACTGACTCATGAAATCTGAATTAGAGTAAATTTCATAAAAATTTTCTTTAGAAGAATCCTCTGACCCTGTGACACCACCTGTTACTTCAAACATATCCAACTCAACAGATCCATCGTTTTTGATTAAATCTTCTATCTGCGTAGACATTCTGAACTCTGGTACGACAGAGTAATTTTTATGTTTTTTTCGAACCTCCTCTATGAAGTGCTCGTATGTATCATAGAATGGCTCTTTGGGGGAAGATGTGTAGTTTCCATTCAAATCTTTAATTTGACGAGTAGTCCCAGCTTCCCAGAGGGCTCCGCCTTGGAACAGCTTTAGTGTACTTCCAGTTCCGTATACTTCCATACCGGATGGATTAGATACAGATGTAGAGCTTGATAGAGATATGCGACGCATATAAAGAGGGCCGGGACCTAAAGCTCTATCAATTGCATTTTTAGCAGTTATGACATGATCAATATTTGATGAGTTAAGCTCCCCAACACCAGTTCCAGTGAAGTTCGCTAAATCTGAATCGTAAGGGCCAACGGTTGCCATTAAGGTACCTTCGCCCATTCTTTGAAAAGATGCGTCGCCAGGATAGGATGTCTCCCCATTTCCGTCAAATTTCACAGAGTCAGTATCATCGTTGTAAGATCTAATTAAGAATTTTTGATGCTCGTCTAGTGGCCATGTACTTTGAGATAAAAAATCAGATACAGCGGAGTATGAACCAAAATTCTTAACGGGGCCGAAGCCAAAACTGCTTGTCGTGACAATCCTATTCCTATCTGCTCTATTGTGCCTAAAGAAGCTCTCAAATGTTGGTCTCTCCAAGTTTTCGTTTTGAAATTGGTTTTTCATGTGAGGATAAACAGTCTCTCGGTATTGTAAGAACTCCCAATAAGTAATCGGAGAGCTTTCGTCGTTTAAGCCTCCGTTAGCGTACAGGCTATAAATAGCTTCATATTCTGACGCTTTTTCATTTGCATCGTAATTGTGAAGATCGTTTACTTTTTGATTTGCAAAACCAATGCCTTGGTTGGCATAGCTTGAAATGATAGAAAACTTCTCTGGTGTTTCAAAATCGATATTTCCATATTCATCCTTAATGTGTCGGCCCACATTCCAAACTAGTGGGAAAGCCTTTTTAGCAATTGCTGGTTCTGTGAACCTTTGAATTGCTGAGTTTCTATCTCGCACCCGCAATTCACCAGTCAAGGAAACATTTCTTACGGCTCCCGGTTGTGTTACGAATGTCATGGTGCTATTAGCAATATGGTGTCTTGTAACAGGATTCTCCGATACTCTCAATTGTTTCCATGACGAATATCCATAAGGACCATTGCGATGAATGTTAATTCCGACCAACTCATCTTCCGAGTTCGTGAGCGTGAACTCGGGATTAAC
>TARA_R110001592_G_scaffold255794_3_pt1 | contig 13277 bp, 8 predicted proteins | sample TARA_R110001592 | Tara Oceans TARA_R110001592 (sample SAMEA4398387) | marine metagenome | biome: Polar Biome; feature: [SRF] surface water layer (ENVO:00010504); material: water (ENVO:00002006), including particulate matter (ENVO:01000060) such as... | depth 5 m
TAGCCTGTTCCTATTTGCCAGACTAAATCTCCACCATGCTCCAAGTGATAAGGACTGACAGAACCCTCTCCAGTGTTGTGGGCAAAGCCTCCAATTTTCGCCCCTTTATTCAGTGCCAATACAGCATTCTTACTGAGCGAACCAAAACTCATGGCCGAAATGTTCAGTAAACTCGCTTTGTAAGGTTTCTTACAGTCCGGTCCACCAATCAAAATACGAGGATCACTGTCCAGTTCTTCTAATTTCTTAGGATAGATAGAATGCGCCATACATTCATAGCCTATCCGGTAAACATCCATCTTAGTTCCAAATGGAGTGGTGTCATTTATGTCCTTTGACCGTTGGTAAATCAACGAACGAAACATCCTGTTGATGGGCGTGCCTTCCGTATCTGTTTCCACGAAATACTGCATGATCTCGGGACGAAATGCTTCCAGTAGGTACCGGAAATGTCCGATTACCGGAAAGTTATTTTTGATGGTTTGCTTTTTCTGCACGATGTCAGCAATGCCCAGAAGAATGACAGGGCCGAAAAAAAGCAAGCTCCATAAAACAGGTTTCCAAAATATTGCGATTACGGCTACTGCGGTTAATACGCTTATAGATATTACTATAAATTGTTCTCTTACTTTCATGATTTCTTCGGTTAAATAAGGTTGCTTTTAATTACCATTAGTTTCTCTCGCGTCATTTCATGCATAGTATATGGGATGCCGCCCATTCCAATACCCGAAGCATCCCTGCCTCCAAATGGCATCCAATCTACACGGAAGGCTGTATGATCATTGACCATTACTGCGGTGGCATTTAACTTTTTAACACAATCTAAAGCCACGTCTAAGTTTTTTGTGAAAACGGAAGCTTGAAAATGAACATCCAAACTGTTAGCCACCTCTATCGCTTTTTCTCTATCTGAATAGGAGTAAACACAAACTACTGGGCCAAATATTTCTAATGTAGAGACCTTAGCGTCAGCAGGGGGATTGAATAATACAGTGGGCTCGTAACAGGTATCAGAAATCCTCTTTCCACCACACAGCACTTCCGCTCCTGCTGCCACAGCCTCATTCACCCATTGTTCCACTCGATCTACTTCTCTTGGTAAAATGAGAGGGCCTACCTCAGTCTGATCATTTAATGGATCTCCCACAATCAGTTTTGATGCAGCTTTAGCAAGCTTGTTTGCTACGTCCTTGGCGATACTTTCGCGAACAAAAACTCTTTGAACAGACACACAGACTTGTCCGGCATGATAAAACCCTCCCTTTAATAAGGAAGGAAGCAGTTCATTAAAGTCAACATCTTTCTCTACAATAACAGGCGCTGCTCCACCATGCTCTAATGCGCATCGTGTTCCAGGTGATAGTTTAGACCGTAAATACCAACCTACTTTTGCTGAACCTATAAAGGAAAAATAATTTACTCTTTCATCCACTACCAGCTTTTCAGCGGCTTCGTTTTCGCATATAATCGCTTGGCACCAGCCTTCCGGCAGACCTGCCTCTTTTAATATTTCCATAAAAGCCAGGCAGGATAGCGGGGTAGTTAATGCGGGCTTTATAATCACCGGACATCCCGCTGCTATAGCTGTTACTGTTTGATGAATAATCAGGTTTAACGGATGATTGAACGCACTAATTGAAGAGACAACTCCGATAGGTTCTCTCGTGGTAAAAGCCAATCTATTTTCTGAGGATTTGGTTAATCCCATTGGGATTTGTTCCCCCTTTAATTGGCTGATATGTTCCGCTGCTAATTTCACCCCATTGATGGCCCTTAAGACCTCTACCTTTGAATCTACGTAGGGCTTCCCTCCTTCCTGAGCAGCTGTTTTTGTTAACTCCTCAACACGCGTTTTCATGATTTCAATCACCCTCTCTAGGATGGCGATCTTTTCATGCGCAGGAATCCATTCGGACTGATTTTGAAACAAACGGTAAGCCGTGCTTAATGCTTTTTCCACTTCCTCTTTGCCCACTAAAGGGATTTCTTTAATTAAGCTTAGGTCAAATGGGGACAGTACTTTTAAGGTCGCGTTACTTTTCATAAAATGCAGGTTTTCTCTTTTAACAAAACATTTAGAATGGAATGATTTAAAGAATAGTCAACCGCTAAATCAATCACATGAACGCCATCCATATTCAAGCATTTAGATAAAATCTCCTTAAAGTTCTCATCACTTGTCGGTCGATGGCCCTGTGCTCCATAACTTTCAGCATACTTCACAAAATCAGGGTTTTTATAATCAAGCCCGAAATTCTCAAAGCCCATCCCTTCCTGTTTCCATTTAATCATCCCGTAAGCACTGTCATTCAGGATAATCACCACGAGATTTAAACCTAAGCGAACAGCGGTTTCAAGCTCCTGGGAATTCATCATAAAACCACCGTCACCGCACACAGAGATCACTTTTTTATCTGGGTTGATCAGTTTCGCCAATATGGCTGAAGGCAACCCCGCTCCCATAGTTGCCAAGGCATTATCCAGCAACAAAGAATTTCGCTGGTAGCTTTTATAGTTTCTGGCAAACCAAATTTTATACACGCCATTGTCCAGCGTAACGATCCCATCATCTGGCAGTTCTTCTCTAACAATATGAACCAATCTTTGAGGCAATGTCGGGAAGCGACTATCCTTTGAGTATTTGGAAAGGTGGCTCTCCACTTCTGTTTTAATTCTTTTATAATAAGAAAAGTCCCAGTTGCTTTTGTTCGTAATGTGAGAGTCTATATGTTCGATTGAGGAACGAATATCACCTACCACGTTGAGTTGTGGGAAATATACGGCATCAACTTGGGCCGGAAAGAAATTGATGTGAATCACTTTTGTTCCTCCTTCATGCATAAAGAAGGGAGGCTTTTCAATCACATCATGTCCTACATTGATGATTAAATCCGCCCTATTGATGGCACAATGCAAAAAATCATAATCAGATAACGCGGCTGTTCCAAGGAACATAGGATGCCTCTCATCTATCACCCCTTTACCCATTTGGGTATTGAAAAATGGAATACCTGTTTGTTCAACAAAAGACGTAAGTGCTTTGCTGGTGTTTTTGCGATTCGCTCCAGCACCAATCAGCAATAGCGGCATCTTTGCTGATTCAATCATTTCCACAGCTTTTCGAATTGCTTCTTCATCCGCGTCTGGCCTGCGGTGTCCCACCACTTCAAATATTTGGTCATCACATTCTTCTGCTGCAATATCTTCAGGCAGTTCTAAATGAACCGCCCCGGGCCTTTCTTCGATGGCTAAACGAAACGATTCACGTACCAAAGAGGCAATAGTATTGCCATTGACTATCTGCTTGGTGAACTTAGTAATTGGGCGCATTAAGTCCACGATATCAACAATTTGAAAGCGCCCCTGCTTGCTCTTTTTAATAGGCTTCTGCCCTGTTATTAAAATCATGGGCATGGCGCCCAGTTGAGCGTATGCTGCAGGTGTAACCAGATTGGTGGCACCAGGCCCGAGTGTCGCTAAACATACTCCAGGTTTGCCTGTTAATCTTCCGTACGTAGCGGCCATGAAACCTGCTCCCTGCTCATGGCGGGTTAACACCAATTTAATACTTGAGCCGTGTAACGAGTTCAACAAATCGAGATTTTCTTCTCCGGGTATGCCAAAAATAAATTCTACTCCTTCGTTTTCTAAGGCCTTAACAAATAGGTCTGATGCTTTCATAAGTTTTCGTCTCTTTGTGGTTTGTTAATTTTTATTTAGATGTTGAGTTCAGTTAGAAAATCATATGGCACAGCCCAAACACTATGACTGAGATGATTAACCCTGTTAAAAAAACATTGTAGGCAATTTGAATATTCTTGTACCGTTTGCTTAAATCAACACCCAAACGATGAATGTCACGGGTGATGGTCCTGTACAAAAAAGTCCCGTTTTGCATAAGTTCCCCAACGGCATGCTCATAATCCTCTAATGACATTTTATAGAAATCATCAAAGGTCATTAAAGCAGATGTTTTACTTTCAATATCCTGTTTAGTAAAAACTCCTGTTGACATCTTGGGCCTTGTAGCGACAGTAGCGTAGGCAATGGAGATCACATTTGTTAAAACCATGGGTATAATTCCCCATAATAAATGTGGATCATCATCCAATTTCGGATACAAACTTCCAAGCACTACTGACAAGATGATGGCATTGATGGTAATTAAAATATTGGATTTGGTGTCCACAATCTGCCTGCGGGTATAGAGGTTTTTTGATGCAAGCTTGAACCATGTTTCTATTCCCCGATCTGGATAACCTTCAAGTTTTTTGATGGCTTTTAGTCTTTTCTTTTCCCGCTTCTCAAGTTTCTTTTCGTTTTCTTTTTCCATGTTATACTCGTTTAAGTTAGCGCAGCCTAATATTTAGGGTCATACATATAGCCAGCGATATTTTGTTTCAAATCATCAGGCCGCTCATTTCTTGCAAGGCCAAAACCATATGCCTTCTCCGCAACCGCCACAGCTATGTGAAGGGATACTTCCCGAATGTCCTTTAAAGGGGGATAGAGAGATCCTTGCTCAATGTCTTGTTCGCTCACAAATTCGGAGAGGGTTTTAGCGGCCGTCAGAAATAGTGGATCAGTTATTTTGCTTGCATTGCAGGATATTGCCCCTAAGCCGATTCCAGGGAAAATGTAAGCGTTGTTTCCTTGGCCAGGTCTGAAACTTCTCCCATTATAATCAACCTTTGAAAATGGGCTTCCGCTTGCAAAAATGGCTTTACCTTTACTCCAGTTATAAGCTTCCTCTGCCGTACATTCCGCCCTGTCTGTAGGGTTAGAAAGAGCAAAGATCACCGGACGTTCGTGGTTGGCACTCATATGTTCAATTACCTGTTTTGTAAAAGTGCCTGGCGCTCCGGTAGCCCCAATTAGAACATGGGGCTTTATTGAATCAATGGCTGTAATAAGATCCATTTGCTCGTAATCATGCGCATATGGCAGGTTATGCTCCATTAAGTCTTTTCTTGCCGATACCACCAATCCATTGATGTCCACAAAGCAAAGCCTGCTATAAGCTTCTTTTTCACTCAGCCCTTCTTCTTGAAGTGCAGAAACCATCAAGTCAGCGATACCTGTAGCCGCTGAACCAGCTCCTAAAAACATGATTCGCAAATCGGAAAATTTTAATCCGGTAATTCTACTGGAGGCATAGACTCCCGCCAAAGCCACCGAAGCCGTCCCTTGAATATCATCATTGAAACAGAGCACACGATCCCTGTATTTTCTTAACAAGGCATAAGCATTAGGCGTTAGGAAATCTTCAAACTGAATGAGTGCTTTTGGATATTTGTCTTGCACCGCCATTACAAACTCATCCATCAACTCGAAGTAGCCTTCTCCTTCCAATCGTGGGTGAGGATATCCTAAATAAAGAGAGTCCTCCAAATAATCTTTGTTACCAGTTCCTACATCGAACATAACGGGTAAACACTGATGTGGGAGAATGCCTGCACAGGCAGTGTATAATGACAGTTTCCCAATGGGAATGCCCATACCGTTGGCGCCCAAATCACCTAGCCCCAGAATTCGTTGTCCATCTGTAATGACAATCACGCGGATATCCTTCTCCGGCCAATTATCTAAAATCTTGCTAACACAACCCTTATCTTCAGGCGTGATATACAATCCTTTTGACTGCCTGAAAATATGAGAGAATTCTTTGCACGCCTGCCCCACGGTGGGCGTGTAAATCAAAGGCATAACCTCATCAATGTGCTCAATAACCGTTTGGTAAAACAGCTTTTCACTTCGGTCTTGTAATGCGTTTAATAAAACATAACGCTCAATGTCGTAGGCTTTCCTTCTGACATTTGCTATCACACGCTGGATTTGAATTTTTTGGGTAGACACTGCAAAAGGCAGTAGTCCCCTTAGGCCCAGATCGTCCCGTTCGTCTCTAGTAAAAGCAGTAGATTTATTTAAAGTCCCGTTATGAAGGATTGTGCATCCTGTTTTTGTTGGGTTCATTCTGTATTGTTCTTATGGTTATCAATGATCGTTCGGTAGATTAGACTCCATCCATTACGATTCCTGACAGCTTACCCTATTTTTTTTAGTTTTTGTATATGACACCAGCTTGGTTTGCCATTAATAGGTACAGAACCAATTATAGCCTGTAATCATAAGCCCTCTTCGTTCTTCTAAACTGATCTTCCTTAAGGTACTATGTAATTCCTGTTCAATAGTGACAGGTAAGAGACAGTAACGTAGTTATATGTAAAGGATAGGATTGTTAAGGAACTCTTGGCCAGCACATAGTTAAGATGTTCCTGCTAAAAATGTCAAAAGAGTGCTCAGTTACCTGATATGAAAAAAGAGTTGAATTTAAAAAGAAGAAAGGCCAAACACATAGCTTTTAATGCCACCTAGAACCCGAAGCCGTAACATAACAAGGACATTAGATTAACCACACAATGGCTCGGATCGAACGTTTTCGTTTTCCGTTGGAGTTCTTTGGCTCTCGATCCGAGCCATTGTTACCCCGGTCTCAGGGGTTAGTTTTACCTACCTGGTGACCGACATGTTTTAAACAGCCGCGTCTGCCAAGCGCCTATTCACTCCTCAGCTTTTGCGCAGGGTTAGCAGTAGCCGCTTTATGCGCGTGATAGCCGGTAGTGAGCACCGTGACAATAATAGTACCTACCAATACAGTGGCAAATATTGGAACCCCCGGAGTGATATGGAATTGGAAACTTTCAAGCCAACCCATCATGGAATAATAGCCCAATACAGACGCTGGAATGGCAGCTATGACGATGAGGATGACAAAGTCTTTAATGAGAAGATTAATTAGTCCTTGTGTATTAGCGCCTAGCACTTTTCTAATGCTAATTTCCTTAGCGCGTTGCTCTGCAGTATATGAAGCCAAGCCTAATAAGCCTAAACACGCGATCAAGATGGTCATGCCAGAAAAGCCTAAAAATAGCTTACCACGGACCTCGTCAGCCGCGTAACTTTCCATGAATTGCTCGTCAACAAATACATATTCGAATGCTGTAGTTGGGTATGTTCTTTCCCATGCGGCTTCAATAAAGTCAATTGTTGATGTCACATTTCCGGTGATTTTAACAATGGCAGAACCATTGATATGGCTTGGGGTGAACACTAGTGGAGCGATTGGATCGTAAAGTGATTCTTGATGGAAATCCTTCACCACACCCACGACTCGGGCGGAAGGTATTGAATCATTTCCCGTCATATTGATCTTTTTACCAATTGGGTTTGTCCAATTCATTCTTCGAACCGTGGCCTCATTCACCATTACGGCTAGAGAAGAATCAGATGCATAATCCAATGAGAAATTTCTTCCTTCAACCACCTCAATATCTAGTGTAGAAAAGAAATCATAGTCAACTCGGTAAAAGCCAAATCCAAGGTTGTCCATTGGACCTTCTTCAGTTTCTGTCAGAAGTATCTGGTTAGGGAAACCATTTCCAGGAGTCGAGCTCGAAGATGCAGTTCCGCCTATATTGACATTTTGAACCAATTCATTTTTAAACACATTCCATTTCTCCGCATCCGCGCTATTTCTAAAGTTGATTTGCATCATCTGCTCTTTGTCAAAACCCAAATCTTTGTTCCTGACAAATTGCATTTGACTATATATAACCAAAGTGCCAATGAGCATGAAGATGGAGATAGCAAACTGTATCGTCACCAAAGACTTCCTTAATAATTTGCTGCCAGATTTTCCTGCGCCTCCTTTAAGCACAGCTGCTGGCTGAAAAGAAGACAAAAAGAAAGCAGGGTAACAACCGCCCATAAACCCTGTAACAAATACAATACCGGTGACGGCTAATATCACATTGGTGTGAAGTAATCGCTCGATAGCCAAATGAGTACCCACAATACTGTTTATGGCAGGAACAACAGCAATTATGACAAGAACACTTAAGATTAGGGATAAGAGTGTAATTAGAATTGATTCGGTCAAAAATTGACCTATTAAGCCACTTCTTTGGGCGCCCATAACTTTTCTTAAACCCACTTCCATGGCCCGCTTGGTAGATCGTGCTGTGGCCAAGTTCATATAGTTGATGCTGGCAATAATGATAAGGAAAATTGCTATTGCAGTGAATATTCGAACATACTGAATATCGCCAACAGGTACTGGTTCATTTTCAAAATCAGAAGTTAAATGGATACTGGTCAGTGGAACCGATACCATTTTAATCTTGATGTTAAACGGGTCGAAGATCGGAGCTATGTATTTAGCAACTGTCGAGTCAAGCTTGACTTGCAACGTTTCTTGCGTTACACCTTCATTCACTAAAACATAAGAAAAAACACCCCACTGTCCCCAGCTTAGATCTCCGCCTGGGAAGGCAGCCTTCCAAGATATCAAAGCTTCAGCTATCAAATGAGAAGATTTGGGAACATCTTTATAAACACCCGTCACCTGCAGGGTCATTTCTCTGTTACCACGACTTTTAATAGTTTGACCAATTGGATTTTGATCTTTGAATATTTTGGCTGCCATGGACTGATTGATAACGATGGAATTTGGAGCCTCCAATGCAGTTTTGGGGTTTCCTGCCACAAACTCGTAATCAAACAATTCGAAAACCGTTGAGTCAGCAGCATAGACATTTTCTTGATAGTAGTCAACCTGATTGAACTCAAACTGCATTCCACCCTGACCACTTAGACCTTGCATTCTAGCAGCCTGTATTACCTCAGGGTTTTCATTTTTAACAGTAAATGCAGCCCGCATCGTCATGTTTGACCATTTAAAGGAACCATCAGGCTCCGTAAATGCTGTTGAAAGCCGATAGATCCGATCACCTTTGGAATGGTGTTTATCGAAATTCGTTTCATGGAAGATGTAAAGTAGAATGATTAAACTCGAGGCAATACCCACCGTAAGACCAATAATATTGAGGGCGGTGTAGCCCGGTTGTCTAAGTAGACTTCGGAAAGCGACTTTTATATAATTTTTAATCATGAGTTTGACGTTTTAATGGTTTTGTTATTGCTTAGGCCTGAGGTTCTCAATAAGCTGGGCATCCACCCAGTAACTTTTTCCTACCCAATTTTCACTTCCATCTTCTTTAACCTCCCATTTTCCCCTATTAAAGAAGAAATATTTCCCATCGTGTGTCACCCCTGGACCGCTTTCCTGGAGTTCTGTATTTATCTTATCTCCCATGTTAATTGCTGGGAGCCAAGAACCATCTTTCTGTTTAAAACTGATATAGATATCCGCTTGTCCATAGCCGTCTTCTCGTACTACATCCCACATTAAATAGGATTCATCTGGAGCGATGTAGGGATGGGCAATCGATCTTCCTGTGTTAATCTCCTTGCTCATTTTTACTGGCTTTTCATGTTTGCCGTCTATGAGGCGTGAATAACTGATATAGCCATTGTCGTGACCTGCTGCGGAATCATAAACACCAAAATAATAGGTTCCTTTAGATGAAAGCGAGATACCATGTGCCTGGTCTTTTAAGAATTCTCCTTGATTTTTGGGTTCCGACCAACCAGTGTCGGTTCGTTCCCTATATTCCTTTCCACCGAATATCATATTGCCATCCTCAGAGAATTGTGGCCATTTTATATCAGTCTCAGATTCGTGTCCCCAACTATTATTTTCATATCGAATTACAAAAAATGTGCGTTTTTTGTTTTTCCTAGAGAAATAGAACTCCTTCATATCTGGTGAAAAACTACCTCCTTCAAAAAGGCCTTCTGGAGAAACAATGGCAGGATCAAACAACTTTGGAATTAGACCCGGTGGCTCTTCTCCAAAATAGCGATCTTCTAAGGCTGGTAAATCATTGTCACTTGCTTTCTGTTTTGTAGTGTTGCAGGCATTCAGAAATAGTACAAGTGTTAAAAGTATAAAGCTGTGATTTTTCATTGTTTACTAATGTCTAGATATTTAGTGTTTAATAGCTATACCCTTAGCAGGCCTCTTCACTCTAGATCAAACAGTCCAGATTTGGAAAGCTGTCTAGCAATAACATCAAGTTGACTCCTTTCACGGTCCGTATTGGAAGTTCCGAAAAATGCGATAACCAAATCTTTTGAAGGTGATATATAAAGCCCTTGACCTCCATGTGCTCCTTTATAAAAATCGCCATCATCGAATACGGCACCCCATTGATAACTGCTATATATTGTTTCTTTAAAATTCCGTGACTCCGCTTTGAGGTTTTTATTTAGATTCCCGATTTTAGATAAGTGCGCATCAGAAATTATTGGATTGGCGCTCTTTCTACCACTAGGCGTAAACGCAAGACCAAACCTCCCAAGATCTCGAAGTGTTGTTGACATGCCATCGCGATATGAAACGGAAGTCCCATTAGTGTTGATTGCTAAAAGGGCACTATGTTCAGCCCCTATCTTTTTCCATATTTCCTGTTCCACAAAATCTTTAAAGGTAAGACCACTAACTTTTTCAACTAATAGCGTTAATACCATAGCATCGGCATTCGAATTTTGTTGCTCAGTTCCTGAAGGCTTAGTTGATTTTGCCATAGCGAATTCTTTAATTGGGTCTAAACTTTTCTCATATGTCTCAAATGGACGATCAATTCCAGAACTCATGTTAAGAATATCAACTACTGGAACTCCTTCCCAACCTGACCCTTTTAGGCCATCAAAGTAGTAATCAATGGGTTTGCTAGTATCTATTAAACCTCTATCCTCCAAAACAGCAATTGCAGTACTCACATAGACTTGGGTTATTAGCATATTAATGTGCAAATCTGTTGGGAACATTCTCGGATAGCCTTCAAAGACGATTTTGCCTTTATGAATTATAATTAGCCCATTAACTTCTACTTGCTGTACATATTCGTTTAATGATAGTCCACCTCCTTTTTTTAAATCTGTTGTGGTAATAAAATTTTTCACATCATCTCTTGGTGTTTCCTCAAGAATTTTTGGTGCATCTGACCTTAGTATGCGTGAGTGATTCCCTATTTCAGAGAAATTTAGGTAAAAATACCGCTCCGTATCACCATATACGGTCCAATTACCACCTTCATAAATATGTTTATGGAAAGCGTACTTCTCTTCTTTTGTAAATCCAGAATAATTATACGTTTCATATTTTGGACTTGTAGTGCTTAAGGTATCAGCGTCCTTTTTCGACTCGTTTTTACATGATTGAAAAAGAATTATTAAAAATAGTAGTCCTATTATGTTTCTCATTATTTTGACTTTTATAATGTTTACTATCACTTAGTAAAAGCTGGTAAGATCCTCTCCGCGATTAGTTGCAGCGTACTGTCATCGGAATCATGAGCAGTTACCACAACCATCAGGTCAAGCTCCTCGATCAGAATGATATACTGGCCATCGCCTCCTCGAGCAGATGTACTGAAATAGTTTTTATTACCGACCTTCATGTCTGACTGCCACCAGAAATAACCGTAACCCACATTAGTGACATTGCCATCGTCAGAGAAATTTTCATCATCGCTGTGGCGGACAATTCTATTGACTGCTTTAGCGATAAAAGCTTCGGGAATCAGCTGTTCGCCATTCCACCTGCCTTTATTCATGGTCAACTGTCCCAACTTGAGCATATCGCGCGATGTCATGCTCGAGCCACTTTCCGAACTTGGCAGGCCGCTAACGATAGTCCGCCAGTTATAATTCGTGATGCCCATTTTGTCGAGGAGCTCCTTTTTAATAAAGTCCATAGCCGAGCCCGGCATAACTGCGTCAAGGACTTGCATGACCAACTCCGGATCGCCTCCATATTTAAAAACTTGGGATTCTTCTGTGATTGGTGCGCTATGTTCGAGTACAGCTTGAACATACCCCTGACCTTTTAACTGATCTGGATTTTTATTCATTTCTTCTCTCTGCTCTTTACTAATGCGTATACCAGAGCGCATCGTCAGTGCATGATTCAGCGTGATCTTTTCTGCACCGGCAACAAATTTTGTTGGGTCCAAGTCTTTAAGAAAGCTGACCAACGGCTTGTCTAAATCGGCCATGTTCAGATAACCCAACTGAATAGCACGGCCGAGTGCTAAACTAACGTAAACTTTAGTCGCTGATTTTTGGTAATGGGGCAGATTGATACGACCACGTGCATAATAAGATTCAAAGATAAGCTTGTCTTTATGTGAAATAAGAAAGCTGTCAAATCTACCATGCGTACCGTTGGCAATCTCTCGAGCCAACTTAACAATCATCTCTTTATTACCTCCATCAATGCCCAATTCGCCCACGAGGACACCGTCTTTTCTATCCCTTGGTGTTGGATCAATAAAAGCTTCATTAAGATCAGGAATATCCTTGAATGAAAGCACGGCTTCGGTGGCTGTAACCTCTGGTGCGTAACCATCACTTTGTTGAGCAAAGACAGTATTTAGCGATATTAAAAATGTCAATAGTAATAATTTAGTCGTTTTCATGTTTTCTTTCTTTTTGATAACAATTTATAATTCCTGCCCACATGCTGGCCCATTCACTAAAAAGGTCTACTAGACCTTTTCTATACGTTCCGTCCTATTTGGGTCTGAGATTCTCAATAATCTGAGCATCCACCCAATAAATATCGGCATGGCAATCGGCAAAGGTTTCGCCCAAGTATACTCTATGATATATAAATAACTTACCGTCTGGGGTTAAACTGCCATAGGCATCGTCAACCTCAGAGTTTATCTCGGCTCCCATATTAATAGCTAGGCCATACGTGCCATCTTCTTGGCGAAAACTGATATATAAATCCGATTGGCCATACCCACCTTCTCGTTTGCTATCCCATATAATGTAACTCTCGTCTGGGGCTATAAAGGGATGCGCTGTCCAATTTCCTGAATTGATTACTTCGTCATACGCCTTAGGAGCTTCGCGCTGGCCATCAACCAAACGGGAATATCGAATGGTGCCAATACTATCTCGCTCATCAAAAACATAAGTGCCAGCTGTAGAGGCTGTTAATCGCATGATAGGATATTTATCGAAAACCGTATCTAAACGCTTATTTTCTGACCATCCTGATGCCGTTCGCTCTCTGTATTCGTTGGCTAGGTACATGGTTTTGCCATCTGGAGCTATAAAAACCTCGCCTTTAGGGCGCTCTTCTTCGCTTTCTTGCCATGTATCATCTATATATTGAATCGTGTGCATTTTGGGGGCTTCCCCTTCTACCTGCCTTGTAAAATAGAACTCCTTCATACCAGGAGCAAAAGCACCTTCAATTTCTAGGTTATTTGTAGTCGAAACCATCCCTGGCGCAAATAGTTCTGGTGTTAAACCCGGTGGCTCTTCTCCAAAATAGGCTGTTGATTTAGTTGGTGAAT
>TARA_R110001592_G_scaffold125325_3_pt1 | contig 13275 bp, 9 predicted proteins | sample TARA_R110001592 | Tara Oceans TARA_R110001592 (sample SAMEA4398387) | marine metagenome | biome: Polar Biome; feature: [SRF] surface water layer (ENVO:00010504); material: water (ENVO:00002006), including particulate matter (ENVO:01000060) such as... | depth 5 m
ATAATCACCATTTGGCATATAAAATTCAAAACGTCCATTTACATCTGTTAATGTATTGTAGATCTTTCCGTTTACAGCAGTAATTTTAATTCTTGATAAATCAAATGGCTTACTGGTGTCTGCGATAGCAATTTTTTGTCTGTCTAATACCACATCTCCATAAACTTTAACTCCTCTAACAAAAGGAATATAAGTTGTATTAGAAACAACAATTTGTAGCGAATCATCAGTATTTGGGAACCATCCTTGTAAGTCATCTAAAGCAAAAGCAGTAAAATCATATGTTTCCATAGGGATATTTTTTATCGCTGCCTCACCTTTTTTATTTGAAATAACTTCTTTTGCTCCTAATCTTATCACAACATTTTCAATAGCAGGTTCATCATTATCTTTTTCTCCATTACCATTTATATCATAAAAAGAAACAAAGTCTAATGATGCTGATGTTTTTTTGATAAAAGGAATTGGAATACCAAACTCCTTTCTTATAGTGACACCTAAGTTAGTGTTTTGATTATAGCTTCTAGATGTTTCATTATTAATACTAGCTAGCAGGGGGTCATCAGCATAAACATTTCCATAATAACTAGATCTGAAATTATAATAAGCTCTTAAACTAAATCTCCAACCATTATTAGTGTAGAAAAACATTTCTGGGTACAAGCCAATAAAATGATTACTAAATACATTATTATAATTATACACCAGATTTGATTCTAGTATAAAATGTTTATTTTTTAATTGATATTGATGCTGTAAAGATAATCTAACATTTTGGGGTGTAATACTGTTATATACCTGAGTTTGAATTGTTGTATTAGAGAAGGATCCATAATAATATAAAGATGTTAAACTCCATATTCGATATCTTAACAGGGAAGTAAATTGAAGGTTAAAATAATTTTTCGGTTCTTCAACGTCTATAGGAACAGCATATCCTGCTCTAAAATAAGCTGTAGCTAATAAGTTGTGTGTAAAATTAAATGTTGAATATCTAAAACTTAAGCCTCTATTGTGAATTCGACTAGATAAATAATCTCTATAATAATAAAACGCACCAGGTTGGTATGTCCCTCTTTTCGTTTGAGAGTTAAAAACAAGAGTATTAGATAGCAATTCTTGTTTAAATAATTCTTGAGAAGTTGAACTATTATAAAGAGTAGTGTTTTGATAATAATTTGCTAGATATACATCCCATTTAGAGTTAATATAATAACTTGATCTATGGTTTGCATTAAAACGGCTATAAGAACCGTTACTAAATTCTTTATTGTTATATCTTGATGAAATATTGAATTTTAGTTTTTTATTTAAATATTGAGAATTATAATTTCCTCCAACTAAAAAACCATATATGCTAGCAGAACTATCTATGTAATAATTTTCTCTTCTTGTTAGTGCCCCAATAGTTGAAAAATAATGTTTTTTATTTATATTAAAACTGGGTTCTATAGAAAATGAGTTGAGATTGTTGTTTGCTTTATAGTTTTCCTGCCTTCCAGCTTTTCCTGTAATTTTGAGATATTCATTATGAACATAGGTGTGGAACATACCGTAAGAAGTACTTCTTGTAGGGCCGAAAAGACCAGGAGATTTAATTGCAAAACCACCTGTTTTGTGTTTTTCAAGGTAAGCATATGATGCTTTTATTCCTTTTCCGTAACTACTTAAACCTATTATGTTGCCACTAACATTACCAACTTCTATGGTTTTATTGTCATCAAAATACCCTATATACCAAGGTGAATTTTTTAGATAATTATTGGTATAGTAATTTGTAGAGTAATTTATTTGACTAAAATAACTTATACTTGCTTTCTCATTTAATTGTTTAAACCCTCTCATATCTATCGACATATAGGAGTTGGCATCAAGTAAGTTTTGGGCAGTTAACTCCACATTTAAGGGGAGATATGGATATCCATAATCTCTAACCTTAGTTTGATTTGGTAATTTGATAAAATCTACTTTATTTCCTTTCTTAAAAGATCCAACCTCTAATCCTTTAGGTTCACTGCTGTTAATGTATAGGCTATATTTTTTATATTCAAATGAAGAATTAGGTAAATAATTTAGCGTGGATATTTTTTTGAAATTTCTACCTCTATCTTTAGAAACGGATGCAATATAGGTTAAAGATGTATCTTCCCAACTATCTAGATTAAATGTGAAGTTAGGGTTTAATAAAATATTATTATTTGTATCGAGCAAGGTAATATCCCCTTTTAAGGTACGATAATTAATAAAAATGTCTTGTTTGTAATTTCCTGTATTTTCAATTGAGTAGGTAAATCTTTTTGAAGTTTCATCGTTTTTAAAGTAAAACTTATTTGATGGTTCAATATTTACATCCCAAGATATTTTTTTTTGAGTCTTTATAGAAAAATAATTATCGCCAATTTGTTGGTTATTTTCATCTATAATAAAGGCATTTATCATTACCTCTGTATTGCCATTTATTAGTTTGTCAGGTATTAATATTATTGGAATAAAAATAGTGTCGTTAGGAGAAACAACGTATAATTCTTCACTCTGGGTTATATAAGACCATGTGCCTGGGTGAACAATATCTAATTTAAACTTCATCTCTTCGGAAGTGTTATTATAAACTTTTAAGAGATTGGAAATTATTTCGCCTTTTTTTAATTCAATTTCTTGATAATTAAAACCAGTAAATAATGGTGAGTTTTCATCACCTTTTAAAGTGGTAGTATCTGTTAAAGTGTTAGTATTCGTAGTAGGAACAGTTGTAGAATCAATAGAAAGTAAAGTATCGACTGGTGTGCCTAAAATAGAATCTTGCTGAGCAAATGAATTAACAACAGAAACAGCTATTATTAGTAATAATAAAGCTGTTTTATTAAAAAGTGATTCTATAGTTAAATATATTCTCAAACTAAATACTAAGGATTTTCTTCTAGATGAAATCTTACGTTAAGTTGATATATACCTGGGTTATATGCAAAATTAGGTGTTACACGAATATCAATATCAAAATTAAATTCGTCATAATTTGTTAAATAACTACCAGGACCATTTACATTAAGAGCACAACTACCAGCTGGTGTAATAGGGAGTAGCGGTGCTATAATATCTATAATGTCTGTATTATTTGTAAATGTTTGAAAAACACCATCAATAGGAGAAGTGGAGCAAGAGTTTCTAACTCTAATTTCAAGTAAATTAATTGGTGGATTTATACCTGTACCACTTCCATATAAAAGTAATTCTTCCCACTCATTTGCTGGTGTTCCTCCACCAGGGTTATTATCTATTATCATTATTAGACTCCACGAACATAATGGATCTACTACTGCTTTATCTTGAACCTGAATTCTAACTTTAGCAACACTATTCATTATTATTCCTCCATTATAACTGGTGAAATTATCGAATGATAAAAGAGAATTTACTGATGTATTAGGTACTATTTCTACTAAACCACAATGTATTTGAGCTTTTACTCCCAATAGAGAGAAAAAAGTAAATATTAAACATACAAAAAACTTAGTAAATGACATGTAGATAGAATAAGAAAGGATATGGAACTATTGTTCCATATCCTTTAATAATTTAGATATATTTCTTATTGGTCTTCTAGTAAAATGTATTGAACATACATTGTGTAAACACCTGGTTCAGCATAGTTTCCTGCAGCATTTGCAGTAATAATATCTTCAGCAGTTGCAGCATCAGCATCAAATGCCATTGGGAATATAGCAGGTAGTCCTGGTAAAATTCTATAGTCTAAAACGTAAAAATAGTCAGAAGAGACACCTGTTTGGGTTAAATAACTACCACCAGGTAAAAAATCTGCACCAACAACACCAGTTGTTCCTGCATGACCACCAATATATTTATCATTTGTTGTTGGAGGTGTACTTGTACCACCATTCACATATAAACTATTTTGACCACTAGGAGTTGCAGCAGGAGAAAACGAAGCACTGTAATCAGCATACGTACCTGCAGCAGCTGTTGCTCCATTGTTTGGTTGAGATTGACGTATTTCTAGTAAACTTAATGGTAAATCTGCTATAGCATTAACATTATTATTACCATATGCTAATTGCTGATCCCAAAATTCAGGTCCATTTGTTCCTGTTGAACGACCAACTGCATATAAATCCCAGCTTACAGTGGAGCTCACTCTTAATTGAGTAGCACCATACTTTGTAATCCCAGCATAATACTCGTTAATTTCATCAAACACAAATTCAATTTGATCTGGAGTTGACATATCCAATTGTAAAACTGGTTGTAAATCCATAGTTACAGTTACATCTTTTTCATCGATTAACTGTGCGTTTGCAGTAGCTCCAAACAAGAGAAGAGCTCCACATAAGTAAGATAACTTTTTCATAGTTTTTAATTTAAGGGTTTATTATTAATTATTTAATTGATTTCAAATTCCATTTTAGCAGCTTGTATTTCTTCAGATCCTTCATAATCAAGAACTCCAATCGCTAAGTACTTTCCTTTTTCTAATCCTTTTGGTAAAATAAAAGTAAAATCTCTAGTTAGTTCAGGTACAATTGTAAATCTTTTTACCATTAAGCGTTGTTGTTTACCAGTATTTAAATTAGTTAAATCAACATATGAAGTACAATAAGCAATTCCATTCCCTGTATTCTTAGCTTCAATTTGAATAAAATTTACACTATCATTTTTTGCTACTTTAGAAAAGTTAGTAATCTCCACACTATTTGATGAAACATTTGGTGGGTTTTGGTAAACAAAAACACCAAAAGCAAAAGTAGGAATAACACCAAGAGCAATAGTTTGGTCACTCTGACTAGGTGGCTCTAATTTTTTTCTAGGTTCTTCTTGTTCTATCATTATAATATTCCAAGCAGCTTTATTACCTGTAGAATCTGTTGGAATATTAACAGTAAATTTTATTTCTTTCTTTTCTCCTGGTGCAACTTCAATAAAGGTTGGAGAAACATTTAACCATTTAGATAAAGAGTATTTTCCAGTTCCTGGAGAAATGAAGCTACTTTTACCTTTTCCATCCATATTAAAATCGAAAGTATTTACTTTAAATTTTTCTGTTTTTTCAGTATCATTTTTAATTGTGATTTTATAAGTTTTAACTTCTCCAGGTTTCATATTTAAATGAAAATGAGCTGGTGATACTGAAATACCTTTTGTTTTATAATCATTAACACCTTTTTCTACTGATGGAGAAGGAGTAATAACTGAAGACGAATCAGAAGTTACACTTGATGATGTTGAATCAGTTTGTGCAAGTAATAAAGCATTTAGCGATATTAAATAGAGTGCTATAACACATTTTTTTACCATAAAAAAGTCAATCTTTGAATCCTATCAGTTGCTAAGATATAAATAAGTTTGGTATTACAATACGATAAGCATTAAAAAAAAGTTGCGTTTTACCAATAAATAAAGGGAAAAGCGAATTTATAAGCATTTTTTAACTTTTCTTTCGTGGGCTTGTTTTGCTTCGATAGTAGATTGATTACCTTCAAATAAAATTTTACACTCTCCAGTTTTCATGTTGTTTAACTCTTCCATTGCTTTATCGAATTCAGCATCATCTTCGGTTTCAAGCATGGTTTTTTCTAATTGTTTTTGTTTTTTAACACAATCGCAAAAAGACATGCCACCTGTTTCCTGAACATTTGTTTCTGAGTTTGCTTTTAAAGATTCTTGTAATGTTAAGTTTTCATCTGCTTCTTCTTGGTAAACACCAGTTGAACTTGTATCTGCTGCTGTAACTTCAGAATTAGCATCATCTATAAAAACTTCTTGAATTTCGGTAGAATCACTATTTATTTCTTCTTGATTATTTTCTGTAGGATTACAAGCAAAGAATAAGAAAGTAATAGAGAAGAATAGTATTAAATTTTTCATCGGTTAGGCAGTTTAGTTAGTTTGCCTAAAGATAAAAAAATATTTTAGTTTGAGAAAGTTTGTAAATCAGACAATCTTTTATAAATCCCTTCTTGAGCTATCAATTCATGGTGAGTCCCTCTTTCAGCAATTTCTCCTTTTTGAATTACAATAATTTCGTCAGCATTTTGTATAGTAGATAAACGATGAGCAATAACTATTGAAGTTCTATTTTTCATTAAATTGGTTAAGGCATCTTGTACTAATTTTTCTGATTCAGTGTCTAAGGCAGAAGTAGCTTCATCTAGTATCAAAATTGGAGGGTTTTTAAGAACTGCTCTTGCAATACTTAATCGTTGACGTTGTCCACCTGATAGTTTTCCTCCTCTATCACCAATATTAGTTTCGTAACCGTTTTCTAGTTGAACAATAAACTCATCAGCGTTTGCGATTTTAGCAGCTTCAATTACTTGTTCTTTAGTGGCATTATTAGTTCCAAACGAGATGTTATTAAAAACACTATCATTAAATAAAATAGACTCTTGAGTTACAACCCCAATTAAACTTCTTAATCCGTTTAAGGATAAGTCTTTAATATTGACTCCATCAATTTCAATTGATCCGGAAGTAACATCATAAAAACGAGGCAATAAATCTGCTAGAGTAGATTTTCCTCCTCCAGATTCTCCAACCAATGCAATAGTTTTTCCTTTTTCTATTTTTAAATCGATGTTGGATAAAACCTTATCATTTTTATTGTAAGAAAAAGAAACATTATTGTAATGAATATTCTGTTGAATTGTTTCTAGAGTTTCTGGTTTTTCTTTTTCTAAAATAGGATTTTCTGCACTTAAAATCGCATCAACTCTATCGGCTGAGGCCGCTCCTTTTTGTACGATTGCATACGCTGAAGAGAATGCTTTAACTGGAGCTATTAGTTTTGCAAAAATAATGATGTAACCTATAAACTCACCTCCATTAAAATCAGATTTACCATCTAAAACCAAACTACCACCATAGTAAGCTAGACCAACCATTGCCATTGCACCTAGAAATTCACTGATTGGAGAGGCTAAATCTCTTTTTCGAGTCATTTTTAAGGTTAAAGTAGCGTAAGAGGTATTTTGCTGATCAAAATGTTTGTTGGAACTTTCTTCTGCATTAAATGCTTTAATAATTCTTAATCCAGTAAGTGTTTCTTCAACAGTAGAAAGTAGAACTCCCATTTGTTGTTGAACTCTTGAAGAGGAGCGTTTTAGACTTTTACCTAACCTACCTATAATAAGCCCCGTTATAGGTAGAAGAATTAATGAAAATAATGTTAAATGTGGATTAATAGCTATCATTACTGCCAATGATAATATAACTGAAATTGGCTCTCGGAATAGCATTTCTAATGAGTTCAGTATTGAAAATTCTATTTCTTGTACATCAGTGGTAATTCTCGATAAAATATCACCTTTTTTTTCTTCAGAATAATAAGAAAGAGGAAGCACTAATATTTTGTTGTAAATGTCTTTTCTTAGATCTTTTACAATTCCAGTTCGCATTACAGCAATAAAAAACATTGCGAGGTATCTAAACAAGTTTTTCAATAAAAACATTGTACCAACTAAAACACATACAAAAAACAAGGCTGCTAACTTATCATTATCAGCAATGTATTGATTCATGGTAAAATTAAAGTAAGCTTCAAAATAATCTTTAGAAAAACTAAACGTAGGGACTGAGCTTACTATAACTATTTTTTCGTTGAATAAAAGATTTAGAAAAGGAATGAAAAGTAGCATGGCTACTAATTCAAAAATTACAGAAAGAATGTTGCTAATAATATTTAATAGTGCATACTTTTTATAGTTTAAAGCATACTTTAATATCTTCTGGAGGTTTTTCATTTCTTAAATTCTATTCAAATCTACTAAAAACGATAGTTTTTATATTCACCAATTCTATATCCTGTTAATTTTTCTATAAAGTGAGTTACTTTTAGTTTGACAGGGAGTTTGATTTTTGTTGGGTCAAAACTAAAATTCCAATTTATTTTTTCAATTCTATTTTTCATTACGTTAGGATGAGTTTCATTGAATCTTTCTAATAAATCGATAGCAGTATAATCAAACTCATTAACGTCTTTTATATTTTGTTTCATCCAATTATCATCATGCCACATTTTGTTAAAACTTTGTTGTTTGGCTTGTTGTTGTTCGGGATGTTTTACCCAACCATAATGATAAATATAGGCATCTATAGCTTTTACTTTAAGTTTTTCATTTTCAATTCTAAAACCTTGAGCATCTCTATATGAACGAATTTTTTTATTGTTTTTTATAATTCTAATTTCATGGCGATACCATTTTCGTGAAACGCCAACATAATCATAAGAGCCATAAAAATGTTTGTACTTAAAAAGTAAACCATCAATTGAAGAATTATTAACTTCAAGTTCCATTTGTTTTTTTATTTCTGGATGGTAATTTTCATGAACTATTTCATCACTTTGGATGTAAAAACACCAGTCAAAATCATCAGTTATAGCATCAAAAGCTTTGTTGGTTTCGTTAGCTAAAACTTTACCACCAATTCTTAAATTATCGTCCCAAGTGGTTTCAATAATTTTTATTTTAGGTGAGTTTATACTTTTTATAAGGTCAAGGGTTTCATCCTCAGAATTACCAACTGCAACTATAAACTCATCACAAATAGGAAGTATAGAAGTAATAGATTCAACTACAGGGTAGTCAAATTTTAATGCGTTTCTAATTATGGTAAAACCACAAACTTTCATTAAAATAATTCTACTCCAGTAAAAGTGAAAGGAGTTATTTGTTTTAACTCACGTTTAATTTGATCAGTAACATTTAATGTATCTATAAATTCGGAAATAGATGTAGCTGTAATTTTAGTGTTGGTTCTTGTTAACTCTTTTAATGCTTCATAAGGTTTAGGATAGCTTTCTCTTCTTAATACAGTTTGAATGGCTTCTGCAACTACTGCCCAATTGTTTTCTAAGTCAGCAGCAATTTTCTCCTCATTTATTAATAATTTATTTAATCCTTTAATTAATGATGCAAGTGCAATAACACTATGCCCGATTGGAACACCAACATTTCTTAAAACAGTAGAATCAGTTAAATCTCTTTGCAAACGAGAGATAGGTAATTTAGCTGAAAGGTGTTCAAAAATAGCATTTGCAATTCCTAAGTTTCCTTCCGAATTTTCAAAATCGATTGGATTTACTTTGTGTGGCATTGCTGATGAACCAATTTCACCTTCTTTTATTCTTTGTTTAAAATAATCCATAGAAACATAAGTCCAAACGTCTCTATCTAAATCAATTAATATATTATTTACTCTTTTTAAACCATCAAATAATGCAGCTAAATTATCGTAATGCTCAATTTGGGTAGTCGTTTGAGAACGATTTAAGCCTAATTTGTTGTTTACATAATTATTAGAAAATTCAATCCAGTTATATTCAGGATAAGCCACATGGTGAGCATTTAAATTACCCGTAGCACCACCAAATTTTGCAGAAAAAGGAACAGCTTTAACTTGTATTAATTGCTTTTCTATACGCTCAACAAAAACGTAAAATTCTTTACCTAATTTAGTAGGAGAAGCAGGTTGACCATGTGTTTTAGCAAGCATTGGGATGTTTTTCCAATCATTAGCTTTTTGTTTTAATAGTTGTAAAGCTTCATCTAATAAAGGGTAGAATACATCAGTTAAAGCTTCCTTAATTGATAAGGGTACAGAAGTATTATTAATGTCTTGAGAAGTTAATCCAAAATGAACAAATTCTTTAAATGCAGGGTTAATATTTAGTTTATCGAATTTATCTTTAATAAAATACTCGACAGCTTTTACATCATGGTTAGTTACTTTTTCAGTTTCCTTAACTACTAAAGCATCTTCGTTAGTTAAGTTGATGTAAATGTTTCTTAAATCTTGAAAACGATTTTTATCAAAATCTTTAAGTTGAGGTAATGGTAGCTCGCATAATGCAATAAAATATTCAATCTCTACTCTAACTCTATATTTAATTAACGCCTCTTCTGAAAAGTAAGCAGATAAGCTATTTGTAACTCTACCATATCTTCCATCTATTGGAGAAATTGCAGTTAAAGGAGATAAATTCATTTTCAAAATTTTATTAAAAAAGCAAAAGTAACGCTTTTGAAGAGAATAAAAGGAGGTTTTATTACGTATATTTGGTATGCGTTTTTTAATGTGTAGTTGATATGTTTAAAAATTTCGGAATAGGATTAAGTTCGTATGGTAAAGCGATAGAATTATTGTTTTCTAAAGGATTAATCTGGTACATGGTTTTTCCAATTTTACTAAACTTGTTGTTTTTAGTGTTAGGCTGGATGGGCATAGGCTCATTAACTGATTTTTTTGAAAATTGGATTGTAGAGATAACGAAAATAGAAAAGGACTTTTTCTATGGTGCGGAATATTTAACATCGGTTTCAACATATATTTCAGGAATTGCAAGTGGGTTTGTTTGGGTGTTAATGAAATTCATTTTCTTTTTTGTATTTGCTTATTTTGGTGGATACATTGTTGTTATTTGTCTTTCCCCAGTTTTTGCTTTTTTATCAGAAAAAACAGAAGAAATTCTTACAGGGAATAAATATAAATTTAATGGAGACCAAATGATGCGAGATGTTGTTCGTGGAGTTTTACTTGCATTAAGGAATTTATTTATCGAATTGTTTTACATGATTGCTATTTTTATTTTGGGGTTGTTTATCCCTTTGATAGGAGGCATAATCGGATCCATATTATTATTTTTTATAAGTTCATATTTTTATGGATTTTCTTTTATTGATTATAATAATGAAAGAAGAAGAATGAAATTAAAAGATAGTGTGCAATTTATGAGAGCTAACAAAGGGATGGCAATAGCAAACGGGATGATATTTTCCATTTTCTTATTAATTCCTTTTTGTGGAACTACTTTAGCTGGATTTGTTGCAATTATTTCTGTAATAGCAGCTACCATTTCAACTCATAAAATAGTAGATTTGTCAAATAATCCATACGCTCAAAACTACACTCCAATTGAAGATTAAAATATCACTAGTTTCTTATTTGAATACGCTGCCTTTTTTATACGGAATTAAACAAACAGCATTTATTAACGAAATTGAATTACAATCAGATATTCCATCAGTTTGTGCTCAAAAATTAATAAATAATGATGTTGATTTGGGTCTTGTTCCAGTTGCAATTCTTCCTCAATTAAAGGAATACCATATTATTTCAGATTATTGCATCGGTGCAAATGGTAAAGTAAATTCTGTTTTATTGTTAAGTGATGTTCCGCTTAATGAAATTGAAGATATTTACTTAGATTATCAGTCTAAAACATCAATAAATTTAACAAAGATTTTAGCTAAAAATTTCTGGAAGATAAATCCAAAATGGAAAAACTCTGAAGCTGGTTACGAGAATAAAATTGATGGTAAAACGGCAGGTGTTATAATTGGTGATAGAACTTTTAATTTACCTAAAAAATATAAATATCAGTATGATTTAGCTGAAGAATGGTATAAGTTTACCAAATTGCCATTTGCGTTTGCTTGCTGGGTTTCAAACAAAAAATTACCAAGTAGTTTTATTGAGGAACTTAATACCGCATTATCATTTGGTATGAATCATATTCAGGAATCTATTTCTTTAGCCAAAAACAGTCGGTTACAAGAAAAAGACTTACTTAAATACCTAACAGAAGATATTGATTATAACCTAGATAAAGATAAAAGAAAATCAATCGAGTTATTCTTGAATTATTTAACAGAAATTACTGATTGATAGGTTTTTATTAAACTTCTTTTTCCTTTCAATATTAGTTTTTATATTTAGTCCTTATTCACTATTTTTGTTTTCGTTTCATCAAAATGGCATAAAATATGCACATAGGTAAAACACTACTAAATAGAAATTACAACCTTATATGAAAAATAGATTTACGTTTTTACTTTCCCTTATACTATTCCTTAGTACATTTTCAGTAATTGCCCAAGATAAAACCACAGGTAAAATTGGTTACAAAATGAAAATGAGTGAAGCTCGACATGAGTATTTGAATGGAAATATTAGAGGAGGATTGTTAATTTATAGAGAATTATTGAAAGAATTTACCAACGATGCAATGGTAAATTACAGAATGGGGGAGTGTTATTTAGATTTAAAAGACTGGAGTTTAGCTACAGAATACTTTCAAAATGCTAAAAACCTTGATGAAAATGTAACCCCTGAACTTTATTACAAGTTAGGTGTTGCCTATCATAGGAATAATCAGCTGGACAAAGCCACAGAAGCTTTTAATACATATTTACCGAGATCAAAGAAAAAAGATAGAAAGGAATATGATGTAAATACAATGCTTACACAGGTTGATTATGCAAAAAAAATGATGAATTCTCCAGTAAAGGTTGATATTACTAATCTGGGAAAAAATATTAATTCAAGGGGAGGAGATTATTCACCATCAATTTCTGCAGATGGTAAAACGATGATTTTTACTTCTAGAAGATCAGACACGAAAGGTGGAGGGGTTGATAAAGCTGGTGATTATAAATATTTTGAAGATATTTATTTATCAGAATGGGATTCAGTAAAAGAAGATTGGGGGAAAGCTTTACCTATAGAAGGAAAGTTAAATACCGAAGGACATGATGCGAGTTTAAGTATTTCGCCTGACGGCTCTCAAATTTTTATTTATCGTAATGATGGAAAAATATACATAGGAGATATTTTTGTGTCTAAAAAAAGAACAAATGGTTCTTGGGGAAATCCTAAAGATATAGAGAAGCCAATTAATTCTTCTTATTTTGAAAGTTCAGCATCTTTGTCGGCTGATGGAAACAAACTTTATTTTGTAAGTGAAAGAGAAGGCAAGAAAAATGGAGCTCAAGGAAAAGGGGATATTTATGTTGCGGAAAAAATCACAAAATCGACTTGGGGAGAACCTAAAAATTTAGGTCCAGTAATTAATACACCTAAAGATGAAATTTCAGTATTTATTCATCCTGATGGTAAAACTTTATTTTTTAGTTCTAAGGGGCATTTATCAATGGGGGGATATGATATTTTTATGTCTAAATTGCAAATGGATGGAACTTGGTCTAAACCAGAAAATTTAGGTTATCCTATTAATACGATTGATGATGATGTACACTTTATATTGAGTACAGATGGAAAAATTGGACATTATTCAACAGTTAGAACTGATGGATTAGGGGAGAGAGATATTTACAAAATAGATTTATCGCATTACGATTTGTTAAAAGGAGTTCAAGTAAACCTTTCGATATTAAAAGGAAAAATTTCATCAACGGATAAAGAAGAAGCTGTTCAAGCATTAGTTGAGTTTAAGAATGATAATGGAGAAACAATTGCAAAAACTAT
>TARA_R110001592_G_scaffold93981_3_pt1 | contig 13271 bp, 9 predicted proteins | sample TARA_R110001592 | Tara Oceans TARA_R110001592 (sample SAMEA4398387) | marine metagenome | biome: Polar Biome; feature: [SRF] surface water layer (ENVO:00010504); material: water (ENVO:00002006), including particulate matter (ENVO:01000060) such as... | depth 5 m
ACTCAGACTTTAAATTGCGCCATTAAATCCTTTAGATTTGAGCTTGATTTGAGCTTGTGGCGACGGTGTTCTCTGTCTTGTCCGATGTTTTATTCGCCAATTTTCTCAGCTTTAGCGCTGTAAGTGTACTATCAGCCAAGGAGTCATGTGCTTAAGATTAACCGAAAAAACTTATTTTCCAGTCACGAGTTGACGTGGTTCATCATCGATTTTCTGATGCTGGCTTTGTTGATCATCAATCTACTTTGGATCATATTTGACTGGTGTTTTGCAGTTGATTTTATACAAGAGGGTATTAAAAATAACATCGGTTGGTTATACGCGAGCTATCTTCCAATACACAAAAATTTTGTTTTGTATGATATGGTTTTCATTGTCATATTTTTAACCGAGTTCACGGTAAGATGGATTCGGTCTATCTACCTGAAAATCTACCATCGATGGTATTTTTACCCTTTTATTCACTGGTATGATCTGATTGGGCTGATCCCTGTTGCCAGTGCTCGTGCGCTGCGCTTTTTGCGGGTTTTTTCGATTATATATCGCTTGCAAAAATATCAAATAATCGATTTAACTCAGAATCGTGTCTTCAAATTCATACAATTTTATTATGACGTTGTTTTGGAGGAATTGTCGGATCGTATCGTCGTCAAGGTATTGGCTGGTACTCAAGAGGAGTTAAAGCATGGTTCTCCTCTGGTGCATCGAATCCAAAATGAAATACTTCTTCCGCGCCAAGAACTCCTTGTGTCCTGGTTTTCCGAGCGCCTAGCCAGTGTGTCACGCAAGGGTTATCTGCCTAACAAAGAGGCTCTTAGAACCTATTTGGGCGAGATTGTCGATGAATCTATGGCCAAAAACGCTGAACTTCGACGAATTCGGAAAGTACCCATGGTCGGAGAGATGGTGACAGAAGCACTTGAAAGCGCGGTAGGAGACATTGTTGCTGAAGTGATTCATCAGATACTCAGTGATCTGGCATCGTCGGAAAATCATGCATTTATCGACGATATTGCTCAGGTTTTATTGGCTCAGGAAAATACAGAAGCCACGTCAGATGCGCTGCAAGGGCAGGTGCTAGGGGTCGCGGTAGAGATTCTGGAACTGATGAAAGAACAAGTGACGCTCAAACGCTGGCAGGATAAGCTATAGCGAAAGAGTTAAACGAAGTGGTTTTTAAATAGGAAGTATCGCTTAGTTGTCTAAGTTTAAGTTGTGGTTAATACCTTTAAGTGGAAAAAAAGAGGCGAAACCTTATCAAGTCAAAGATGCACGAACCTTTCTCAAACAACTAGGAGTAGAGCCATGAGTAATTCATTGGTATATGAGGGTTATGCTGCTCGCATAGAGTTTAGTTCAAATCTAAACTTGCAATCTAAACTGACAGGCACCGGTAAAAAACGGGTAACTGTCAGATCAAGACTGAGCTACTACAAATAATGAATTATAAAAGCTATCGCTTTGTGCTCTTTTCAATCATTGAATTTGAGTTAGTAAAGGTATCGCTTTTGCTCAAGCTTTGTATTTTAAGTAGCCAGGTATTTTCGCCTGGCTGGCTTCGTCTGAATGATAAGTAGCTGTTTATTACTCGCTAGCTTATATATCGTAAGATTTAAATTTATTAAATTTAATGATAGAAGATAATTCTTTACCGTACTTAGCACCTTTTTCAGAATATTTATCCAACTTTTTAACAAGCTGATAAGGATCGCTTGTTTTTAGCCTCAGCGCTCTGAACTCACTAAAGGCTCTGCCACGAGCGATAGTCCGATAATAGTCTCTTATTGCTTCTTTTATAGATGGATACTTCTTCACCCAAATAGTTTTATCGCCTCTTTTTTCACCTGCGGCGATTCTCGGTTCATCTTCATCAAAAGACCAAACACCAAAAATATTATTCGCCTCTCGAAAGAAACGTGACGTTGCCCATGAACTCTCCATGGCTGCTTGAGCTAGCGCAATGCTAACAGGGTGAGGCTTCAAAGCCATTAACAGTTCTTTATTGCTGCTTGCCTTATATTCTGTTTTTAGCTCTTCAAGGTCTTCTGTGTTGCCAGCTTCAATATCCTTTTTGACACTTTCATACTGTGCCATCAGATCAGCATAAACTTCTTGCGTTGGTGGAAGAATTAATGACTTAAAGTGTTCTTTCTTTTCATGAACGGTCATTTCGGGAAGAGCTTCTTCTTTCTGTACCAAGATTAGATAAGCTGCAACGATTAATACAAGTGGGATGAAAAATAAAAGTATATTTTTGCGTGTAAGGTGTTTGCTCACCGTAGTGTTCTCCATTTAAATATCTTTAGAAGGTATATTATCTTGAAGCAGACTGTCTGTGTTAAAGATAATTCCATATGTGATGGTATTAATACGTTTGTTTCAAGAAGAATGCCAACACTATTTGGCACATTTTTTATTCATCAAAAATCCATTCCAATCACTAAAGCTTATACTAGACTGATACTCATGTTTTCTTAAAGAAGTAGAAACTTGTGTCTTTTATAAGTATTTCCTGGCGTTTTCTGCCTCTAATTATTGTCTTGCTTGCTTTTTTAGCTGCAAGATATCAAATGTTGACTTTTATCGACGTCGATATCTTACGGATTTTGCCGTATATATTGGCAAGTATATTGATTGGCTTTTCCGCGATGTTTAATCGTAGCCGATTTATGGCTCCGATTCTTATTGCACTTTTCACCTACCATTTTATTCGTGAACGACTACAAATACCGCTTTCTCAAAATACCGTTATGGCTATGTTTATCGGTCTGAATCTGGTTTTTTGTGGACAATTAATTCTCAGTTCGGTGCTGCCTGAAAAGGGTCTGTTTAATCGAACAGGCTATATGTTCTTGATGATCATTTTTATAACCGATCTTGTCTTATGGTTTTATGGCGCTAATTATTTCTGGGTTCATTGGTTATCGGAAATAGAAAGCCCTCAAATACCTTTTTTTGAAAAACAATACTGGATTACCCAAACCTTTGTCATGCTTCATGCCGTAACGTTTGGCGTGCTGTTGATAATGACCTTTATTAGACGAACTGCTGCTGACTTCGCCATGCTTTTAACCTGGTTTACAGGTATTTTGGTGTTTTCTGATTTTTCTTTATTGGATGTGTCATCCGCATGTTTTTCAGCACTATTTTTAGGCTTATTTGTGTTTTATCAGCAGAGTAATTATCAAGTCACTTATAAAGATGCCTTAACCGGCATTTCAGGAAGACGAGCTTTAGATGATTATCTATCTACCTTAGGGAAACACTATTCAATCGCCATGCTTGATGTTGATCACTTTAAAAAATTTAACGATACCTATGGGCATGATGTGGGTGATCAAGTCTTGAAAATGGTTGCCGCAAGAGTGGCTCAAGTTCAAGGGGGCGGAAGGGCTTTCCGTTATGGTGGTGAAGAATTTACCATCGTATTTAATCGCCAATCTGCTGATGAGATACATGTATTTTTAGAAGCAGTCAGACAGTCTATTCAAAAATACCAGATGGTGCTTCGAAGTGATGAACGTGTAAAAGATAAAAAAACAGGCAAGGAATCTCGGGGGAAAAATATAAAAAGCAAAGTTAAAACTGTTTCTGTCACCATTAGCATTGGTGTTGCAAATAGTGCGCAGGGCATGAAACCTAAGGATATTATTAAAGCTGCTGACCAATTACTTTATAAAGCTAAAGAATCAGGACGAAATTGCACGGTGAGTGCCTGATTTGTTCAAACATTCACCGTGATGGTTAAAGTAGCAGGAAGCTTATCGGCCTCGTTCTACCACTTGACGTTTACCTTTGGCACCTTTTGCCAGCTTTTTGAGCCCTTCTGCATCAAAAGCGTCTACTCTAAGGACATCATAAAGCGCCGTCAGAGCTTCCAGGAGTTTTTCGGACTCTGCTTCGGTAATTATTTTTTGCTCACAAGCCCAGTCGACTAATTCCTTGCGTTCATGCCCCATAAGAAGTGCAATGCCATCGAGATCGTCCGGATCTTTCTCGGCAATGGCCTTATGAAGACGACTGCGCATTTCTTTGGTTTCATTGGCAAGTTTGTAAGCATTTAGCACTCTACCTAAAGAATCATCTGGTTCATGATTTACATAGCAACCGTGACTAATGAGCTCGCGCAAGGGCGTGTCGTCAACAATGCTCATGGCAACCTGAGTGCCTAATTTATCGTTAGGTCCATTCAAGCCTGTTGCGCCTAATGGAAATACCAGTACTCTCAAGGGCCAACGCAAGGCAGGAACAGGGAAGTTAATGATCACTTCACGCATATCTTTTTGTAAGTCACGTAAGCTGCTCTGCAAGCACCATTCAACAATCGGACGTTGGTCTTCTGAATAGTCTTGTTCATGCCAGAACTTAATCACTGCGGAGGCATAGTAAAGATGAACCAAACAGTCTGCCATCCGGCCAGATAGGCGTTGGCGAGCTTTCAAACCGCCACCAATGGATAGTAGCGTAACATCAGTCATTAATGCATAGGCAGCTGAAAAGCGCCCTAGTTGTTTATAATATTTACCGATGTCACCTTTTGTCGGTGCCGATTCAAATACACCATGGGAAAGCCCTAGTACGAAGGCACGTAAAGCATTGCGTCCGGTGTGAGCGATATGACGATAGAATATGCCATCAAACTTTTTCACCGCCTCATCTTTGTCTTCCATGCCTGCCGCTTCAATTTCCTCGACAATAAAAGGATGGCAGCGAATCGCGCCTTGACCAAATATCATCAAGCTGCGCGTCAGAATATTTGCACCTTCTACCGTAATACCGATGGGTACGGCCTGATAGGCGCGCGCAAGGAAGTTTCGGGGGCCGGTAATGACGCCTCGTCCGGCCACCACATCCATCGCATGGTTGATGACAACTCGCATTAGGTCAGTATTTCGATATTTCAGAACCGCTGAAGGCACAGCAGGGCGAATACCTCTATCAAGCATGCCGGATGTGAGCAAACGCGCCGCGTCCATCATATAGGTATAGCCAGCTATAGGTTCCAGGGCTTCTTGGACGCCTTCAAACTGACTGATGTTGCGTCCGAATTGCTCTCTGGTTAAGGCATAGGAACCGGTTGCCAAACACGCTACTTTACCTGCGCCTGTACCCAAGGCAGGAAGAGATATAGAACGACCAATCGATAAACATTCCAACAGCATTTTCCAGCCTTTGCCGAGCATATCCTGGCCGCCAATCACTTGACTCATTGGAATAAAAACTTCTTTACCCCAAGTAGGGCCGTTCATAAATACGGTGTTCATTGGAAGATGACGTGCACCATGATTAACCCCTTCAAGATCGCTAGGGACCATCACGCAGGTCACGCCAATATCTGCTTCAGCACTCAAGAGCTTTTCCGGATCATAAACTTTAATGGCCAAGCCAATCAAAGTCGCGACAGGCGCAAGTGTGATATAGCGTTTATTCCATGTCACTTTAAGACCTAAGACTTCTTTGCCTTCCCATTTACCAAGGCAAACAATGCCCTTGTCAGGGATGGCGCCTGCATCAGAGCCTGCAACGGGCGAGGTTAGGGCAAAGCAGGGAGTTTCTTGACCTTTGGCAAGACGGGGCAAGTAGTAGTCTTTTTGTTCATCAGTACCGTATTCCATTAATAGCTCGCCGGGGCCAAGGGAATTTGGCACCATCACCGTTACAGCAGCAGAGACACTGCGTGTAGAAATTTTCATCACAATTTCAGAGTGCGCTGTATGTGAAAATCCCTTGCCGCCTTTTTCAGAGGGTATCATCAGGCCAAAGAAACCATTTTCTTTTATAAAGGCCCATACATTTTCAGGGAGGTCATAATGCTCGTGGGTGATTTTCCAATCATCCAGCATCGCGCAAAGCTGCTCTACAGGGCCGTCGAGGAAGGCCTGTTCTTCGGCAGATAATGATGCAGGAGCGGCATCAAGTAGTTTGTTCCAATCAGGTTGACCAGAAAATAACTCGCCATCCCAATCAACACTGCCAGACTTTAGTGCTTCTGATTCTGTATCCGAAAGTTTTGGTAAACGTCCACGAACCCATTTAAGCAGCGGTTTACTTAGAGAATCTTTGCGTATTGTATTTGGCATTACTAGAATATATGCAAAACCAAGTAGTGCTAAGCCGAAAATAATACTCAGAAATGACCAGTCATCAACGTACATACCTAGAAAAGTTGCGATGGATAATGTAGACATGGTGATAATTGAAGCGGGGTTGATATAAAGTAAAACCAGCATGCTGGCCAGAAACAATAAAACACTCATTGCAATAACTCCTTGTTAGCTAAGAACGCTTTGTTGTGAATAAAACGTTTAGGTTTGGTCGTACATGACATAAATAGTACATGACATAAATAGTACATGACATAAATAGTAAATACATAGAGCATAAGGCTTTCATTACTCAGGAATTACTATCTACTATGTGAAAGCAGCTTGCAATATCCCCTTAATAATAAAATACACCTTATGATTGCAGAATCTAGGTTATATCGCTTATCAAGTGCAGGCTACTGATGTCTATTGAAATAATTCCACTCGAACGATTGCTTATTATGTTTGTCCCTATGGCTTTAGTGATCATGTTAATGCGCGCATGGGGTCTGAATTATATTAAAGCGTGCTATGCCATTGTCAGAATGCTGCTTCAATTACTGTTGATTGGCTATGCCCTGATTATGATTTTTGAATCGGACAGTAGTTTAATTACCTTTGCTGTTTTAACAATGATGATTCTTGCCTCTAGCTGGATTTCCTTAAATACCCTTTCAGCATCCTCTCTATCAACACTTAAACAGAAGAGTCGATTGTTTCTGATCGCGATTATCTCAGTCTTGGTTGGTGGTGGAACGATGCTGGCCATTGTCACCCAGTGGGTGTTAGATCTAGATCCATGGTTTTTGCCGAGGTATGTGATTCCTCTTGCGGGTATGATTTTCGCCACAGCGATGACTAGTATCAGTCTTGCTGGTGAGCGTTTGCAGTCTGAATTAGTACAAAGTAAATCCTATGAGCATTCAAGCAAAGTCGCATTTAATACCTCTCTGATTCCCAATATTAATGCAATGTTTGCGGTCGGTTTAGTATCTTTGCCAGGAATGATGACTGGCCAGATTTTATCTGGGGTTTCGCCCTTTATAGCTGCACGTTATCAGATTATGGTGATGTGTATGCTGTTTTCAGCCGCAGGTATTTCAGCTTTCGTCTTTTTATGTTTAGCAAAAACTCAATTTATGTCTGAGGAAAATCACCATTAGTGCCTATCTAGAAATAGCGCCGTAGCGAGGGCGTCCGCAGTAGGTGTCATTTCTGGATGAGCACTAATTAGTCTGTGTTTGAAAAACGAACTCCTGAAATTTCTTCAAACACACGCTTATTCCGCGTTCTATAAAAATAAAGCGCCACCAATTAAGGCGGCCATGGTAATAGCAATAGAGAGAGCCATAATACTCACAAATGTTTTATGTGATTTTTGGTAGGACTTTGAGCTCGTTGTGTCATAGTGGATATTGAATTGATCATAAATAAAAGAATCTCTTAGTTTTGGTTTGTCTTTTACTGAGAGAATGTCCTCATTAAACTCAAAGCTTTGATTTGAGGCCTTGCTGTTAGTCATTAAAACTCGTAAGCCTTGCTGGCTGGCTACTTTAGTTTTTTTTAGTGGAATTCCATTTACGCGAGTTTCAAATGACACTGTTTTGCTTGCATCATCTTCACATTCTTCTAGGAGTTTTAGTGCCCAACTTTCATCATCGTTGTGTTTGGATTTTGAAGAATAATTGGCTTCGTAGGTGTTATTAAATTGAGCGTATATATCAGTTGTTTCTTGAAGTGTTAAGGGTTTTTCGTGGGCTTTTTGAGACGCCATATTAAGAAGGCGTGCTCTTTCAGCTAGCACTTCTTGTTGGTCATTTTTCGTTTTGTTTGATTTATATTCGTCTAAAAGTATGACTGACATGATTCGTTCCTGAATTATTGCTTTCTGAATCTCTTCTTTACAGTGAATAAAGAGATAAACAAAAGCGTTCCTAATTAAGTTTCAATTTTTGATGAAAACAGGTTTTTTGAATCGATATTTAGAGGAGGGGCAAGTAAGTGAATGCTGCCATATTAAGCTTTTATTCAACTCTGCTATCAGGTGTTTGAAAATACACTTGACGACTTAACACTCCATGTTATTGTTTTAGCTCGACTACATATCAGAGATTTTTCTGATGTGCTTAATGATAGATAGAAGCCTTTGTGTGGTCAATAGATAAGCGTTATTGTTTTAAATGTTGTAATTTGGTGTCGATGATAAAGAAATTGACTACTTTCAATTATTCGTTGTATTAATTGATGCAGGTCAAACTCGTTTATTAATTGCCACCAACCTTGATTTATGAAGCTTGAACTTATGCCAAAATCTTATAAAGATATGTTCTTATGCAGAGTAGCCCCTTGGTAGCTTTAATCTCAGCAGTAGGGCGATCAGACAACCACCAACGAATAAAAACCTAAGGGCTTAATTATGAACTCGACAAGACTTTCTCAAGCTAAGTTGCCAAATATTCTTAATGAAGATGAATTAACACACATAGATGCCTTCTGGCGAGCCTGTAATTACTTGGCCGTCGGTATGATTTATCTTCAGGATAATGTCTTATTAAAAAGACCGCTTGAAGTGAAAGATTTGAAAAAGCGCTTATTAGGTCATTGGGGCTCAAGCCCCGGTCTGGCCTTTATGTATAGCCATATGAATCGGGTGATTAAACGCTTCGATCTCGATGCGATCTTTCTTGCAGGGCCGGGTCATGGTGCACCAGGCGTACTTGCACCGGTTTATTTGGAAGGGGTTTATTCTGAAATTTATCCGGATATGGGGCAAAGCGCAGAAGGCTTACAGCGCTTCTTTAAGCAATTTTCTTTTCCGGGCGGAATTGGCAGTCATTGTACCCCTGAATTGCCCGGATCAATCCATGAAGGTGGAGAATTAGGCTATAGCATCTCACACGCTTTCGGAGCGGCTTTTGATAATCCGGAATTAATCGTGACGGTCGCCGTCGGTGATGGTGAAGCCGAGACTGGCCCTTTAGCCACATCCTGGCATTCCAGTAAGTTCCTAAACCCCATTCGCGATGGCGCTGTTCTGCCTATATTGCATCTTAATGGCTATAAGATTAATAACCCGACGCTGCTATCTCGTATTCCTCATGAAGAATTGGAAGCCTTATTTGTAGGCTATGGCTGGAAACCTTATTTTGTCGAAGGAGATGAGCCTGAATTTATGCATCAACACATGGCCGCGACCTTGGATAACTGTATTAAGGAAATTAAAGCGCATCAGAAAGAAGCGAGAACCAGCGGGAAGGCGCATCGAATTATCTGGCCTATGATTATTTTGCGCTCACCAAAAGGTTGGACAGGTCCTAAAGAGGTAGATGGAAATAAAGTGGAAGGTTCTTGGCGTGCGCATCAAGTTCCTCTAAAAGAAGTTCATTCAAGCCAGGAACAGTTAACGATGCTTGAAAGCTGGCTGAAAAGTTATCGGCCAGAAGAACTGTTTAATGAGGATGGCAGTTTGAACCAGCTATTGCAGGACTTTGCACCAAAAGGAAATAAACGTATGAGTGCAAGCCCGCATGCCAATGGTGGTGTACTTAAACGTAATTTGAAAATGCCCGACTTCAAAAAATACGCAGCGAAAGTAGAGCAGGCAGCCAAAACACAGGCAATGAATACCAAACCCTTAGGGCAGATGCTGCGGGATATCATGAAAATGAATAGCGATAACTTTCGGGTGTTTGGTCCTGATGAAAACTCATCGAATAAATTGGATGCTATTTATGAAGTGAGTAAAAAATGCTGGCTAGAAGACTATCTTCCTGAAGATGCAAACGGTGGGGAGCTTAGTCCAGATGGCCGCGTTATGGAAATGCTTTCTGAACACACCTTGGAAGGCTGGTTTGAGGGTTATGTTTTGACAGGCAGACATGGATTTTTCGCCACGTATGAGGCGTTTGTTCATATCATAGACTCCATGTTTAACCAGCACGCGAAGTGGTTAGCGATTGCTGAGACCTTGCCTTGGCGCAGACCTATCGCGTCTATCAACTTGTTGATTACCTCGACAGTTTGGCGACAGGATCATAATGGTTTTACCCATCAAGATCCCGGCTTCTTGGATTTGGTGGTTAATAAGAGTCCAAGTGTTACACGTATTTATCTTCCGCCGGATGTAAATTGTTTGCTTTCCACTGCGGATCATTGCTTGCGAAGCCATAATGACATTAATGTGATTGTTTGCGATAAACAGTCCCATGTTCAATATCTGAGTATGGACGAAGCGGTAAAACACTGCACCAAAGGTTTGGGTATTTGGCCTTGGGCGAGTAATGATCAGGGTGTAGAGCCGGATGTCGTGATGGTGGGTTGTGGAGACATTCCAACAAAAGAAGCGCTTGCAGCGACGGCCATGCTTCGAGAACATTTTCCTGATTTGAAAATACGCTTTATCAACGTAGTCGATCTATATCGAATGACCTCTGAAACAGAGCACCCTCATGGTTTATCAGATAGAGACTTTGATAGTTTGTTTACTATTGATAAACCGATAATTTTTAATTTTCATGGCTATCCCTGGTTGATCCATCGTTTGGCTTATCGTCGTACTAATCATCACAATCTTCATGTTAGAGGCTATAAAGAGCATGGCAATATCAATACGCCTCTGGAATTAGCGATAGAAAATGAGGTCGATCGCTTTAGTTTAGCAATAGATGTTATTAACCGCGTTCCCAAACTAAAAGTAGCGGGCGCCCATGCCAAACAACTATTTCGCGACAGGCAAATAGAATGTCGTTGGTACGCCCATGAACATGGGGTTGATTTACCAGAAGAAGATAAGTGGATTTGGCCTTATTGAGTAAAAAACTCAAACCTTGTTTGGATCTCAAGCTACTTAAGTAACCTCTTGCCAGAAACTTTACCTCTTTCTACCTCCTCCCACTTTTTTCAAGGGAGGCTAGGAGGGGGGGTTGGTTTTTAGCCTGCCTATCATATAACCACGAGCTAACATCTTTACCCCACCCTAGCCCTCCCCCTTGGCAGGGGAAGGAATATTTAGTTATCGCTACTCCCATTTACAAGGGTTAGGGAGGGATGAATTCCTGAATTCTGGTCTTTAGTAATTAATTGGTATTGAACTTGAGATTAATGGGAGGATAATGCGGAAAAAATTTCGAACTTAAAACTGGAGAATAATATGAAGTGGTGTTTAGTCTTTATTTTAGGGCTGCTGAGTTCAGCAGGCGTCATGGCATCTGAAGTCAATGGCTCAATACTCGACTTGACTAATCATTGGGTTGGTTATGCGGCGGTTTTTATATTTATTGCTGCCTATGTATTTGTTATCTTAGAAGAGAAAATACACCTTCGAAAGTCCAAGCCTGTTCTCTTAGCCGCAGGCCTGATATGGATATTAATTGCCATTGTCTACAACACCCATGACATGCCAAATAGCGTTGAACCCGCTATTCGGCATAACTTTCTTGAATTTGCAGAGTTATTTTTCTTTTTACTGGTAGCGATGACCTATATCAATGCCATGATTGAACGAGATGTTTTTGAAGCACTTCGAAGTTGGTTGGTCGCAAAAGGGTTTAGTTATCGCACTCTTTTTTGGTTAACCGGAACACTGGCATTTTTTATCTCACCCGTCGCAGACAACCTGACAACAGCCTTAATTATGTGTGCTGTCGTGCTAGCTGTCGGTGTAGGGCAGCCAAAATTTGTTGCTATTGCCAGTATCAATATTGTTGTTGGTGCAAATGCAGGCGGTGCTTTTAGCCCTTTTGGTGACATTACAACCTTAATGGTTTGGCAGAAAGGTGTTATTCAATTTTGGGATTTCTTTGATATATTCATTCCTTCAGTCGTCAATTTTGTCATTCCGGCTCTTATCATGCAATTTGCCTTGCCAACGGGTAAGCCGCCAGCGGCTGAAGGTCTTGAAACAAAAATGAAGTTTGGTGGCTTAGTGATAGTTGGCTTATTTTTTCTTACCATTGTTACCGCAGTTGGCTTTCATAATTTCCTTCATATACCCCCGGTTTTTGGCATGATGACGGGCTTGGCATATCTTAAATTTTATGGCTTTTATCTTCGCCGTAAATCCAAAACCTGGTCTGATGGAAAAGAAAATCCATCCGGTTCAGTCGATGACCCTTATAGCTTTGATATATTTACAAAAATCGCACTGGCTGAATGGGATACTCTATTTTTCTTCTATGGCGTGATTCTTGCCGTGGGTGGTCTTGGCTTTATTGGCTACTTAAGTATGATTTCCGGCTTCATGTATGGTGAGCTAGGGGCAACTAATGCAAATATTCTGGTGGGCTTTTTATCTGCCATTGTCGATAACATCCCAGTTATGTTCGCTGTGCTTACCATGAATCCTGATATGCCTCATGTTCAATGGCTTCTAGTGACATTAACTGCTGGTGTGGGCGGAAGTCTGTTATCTATTGGTTCGGCTGCTGGCGTTGCCTTGATGGGTCAAGCCAGGGGTCAGTATACTTTCTTTAGTCATTTAAAGTGGACGCCTGTTATTGCATTAGGCTACGGCGCAAGTATTTGGGTGCATCTATTGTTGAATGGTTAAAATGCTTGAACTTATTATACCGGCCAGCCACCCATGTTGTGCCATTTATTGACTATTTTACAAAATAACTCGGCAGTTTTTTCTGTATCGTATTTCGCGGAATGCGCTGCCTTGCCATTAAATTCGATACTGGCCATTGCACATGCTTTGGCTAAAACAGTTTGCCCATAGGCTAAACCAGCCATGGTTGCCGTATCAAAAGAAGAGAAAGGATGGAAAGGGTTACGTTTTATTCCGGTTCTTTCTGCTGCTGCAAAAACAAAGCCATGATCAAAGGATGAATTGTGTCCGACTAAAATAGCGCGGGTACAATTTGTGTCTTTGATTGCTTTTCTAATAGGGGTGAATATTTTATCAAGCGCCATTTTTTCAGATAAAGCATTGCGAAAAGGGCTATTAGGATCAATACCTGTAAACTCCAATGCAGAAGCTTCCATGTTCGAACCACGAAAGGGTTCAACATTGCAGTGTATCGTTTCCTTTAAATAGAGGTCTCCACAAGACTTCATATCTATGATAGTGGCGGCAATTTCCAGTAATGCATCTGTTTGTGAATTAAAACCACCCGTTTCAACATCGATGACTACGGGCAAATAACCTCTGAAACGTTTAGAGATGGCGTGAGAATTGCTTTTATC
>TARA_R110001592_G_scaffold15116_10_pt1 | contig 13267 bp, 18 predicted proteins | sample TARA_R110001592 | Tara Oceans TARA_R110001592 (sample SAMEA4398387) | marine metagenome | biome: Polar Biome; feature: [SRF] surface water layer (ENVO:00010504); material: water (ENVO:00002006), including particulate matter (ENVO:01000060) such as... | depth 5 m
CCATCATGGATAAAAAAGGAAAAAAAGTAAAAAAATCAGGAGGTGGTTACGAAAGTGCAAACACTTTTAGACTTGGAAACAAAACTCTTAGACAAACAGAAAGAGCAAAAAGAATAAAGGCAAGGTCTGTTAAAAAAATGGGTAAAGCCGGCAAAGCAGGCATTACTCCTAAGCAAACTGTGAAAAGAGTCACCCGAGCTGTTTCTGCTGATATGAAAGCTAAAAAAGTTTTGGATAAAGCTAAGGCTACTTATGCAAAGTACCTTAAGAATAAGAAGATGGATGAAAAAAAATCAAAATAATAAAAAATCATGATACAATTTTTCGCTGATAATTGGGCAGAACTTTTGATTGCAATCTTAGCGTTGGCTAAGGTAGTAGTTAATTTAACGCCAACAGAAAAGGACAACCAAGTGTTTGGGTGGATAGATACGCTAATAAATTCTATCATTCCGGACAAGAAAAAATAATTCGTAACTTTGCTTTATGGAAAATAAATCTAAAGGTCTAGGTGATTCACTAGAAAAATTTACTAAGGCAACGGGAATTAAAAAAATAGTTGAAAGAGCAGCTAAAGCATCAGGTACTGATTGTGGTTGTGGAAAACGAAAGGACACTCTTAACAGAATGTTTCCTTACAATAAAGATTAAAAAATGGGATATCAAAAACTACAAGTAGGAAGAGCAACTCCAATGGCAAAGCTATTGAGTGATACTCATGACTTTGTTAACTTAAACAATGTTATAACATCAGGAACTATAACCTCAGCATCAGGTGGTGCAGGAAAATTACTAAATGACTCTGCTGCTACATTTATTACTAAAGGAGTATCTCAAGGAGATATAGTAGCAAACACATCAGCAACTCCTAACTGTACCGTTGTAGTTCAAGTAGTTAGCGAAACACAATTGCTTCTTGAAGATAATATAGTTCTTGCAGGAAGTGCTACATACGAGGTGTTATCTCCGTCTACAGAGCCTGCTGTTCTATACGTTGGAACTACATCAACAACTCCAACATTAAAGGTAAGAACAATGGGAGGTGATGACGTTACCTTTACTAATCCTGTAGCAGGTTCATTTCTTCCTGTACAAGTAAAAAGAGTATTTAATACAGGAACAGCAGACGTATCTGACATACTAGCTCTTTTTTAGAAAATGCCAATAATAATAGGAAACTGTATATTAGTAGGTGGTGGAGGAACTGCAGCAGCAGCTCCTGATATCCCCGGCTATAGGTTTACTGTAAAAACAACTAATACCGGTTCAGGTAGCAGTAACTCAGACCAATTTAAACTTCCTACCGTATCGGCAGGAAGTTATAATGCTGTGGTGTTATGGGGTGACGGTCAGTCTGACACTATAACTTCATACAACCAATCGGAGGTAACTCACACCTATTCTTCTTCAGGCACATATACTGTGGATATCAAGGGGTCATTTGTAGGGCACTCCTATGTAGGAGGTGATGCTCTTAAAGTTATGAGCCTTCAGAATTGGGGAGGCACAAACCTAACGATAAACAACACCGCAGCCTTTCAAGGTTGTGCTAATATGTCTATAAGCGCAACTGACACCTGCACCTTAACGGGGGACTTATCAAGCTGCTTTAGAAGCACAAACATAACAGGAGGTCTTTCAGGTTGGGACTTTACAAATGTAACATCATTTACAGCAGGGTTAACAGGAATAACTAATTGGAACGAGGACATTAGCTCATGGAGTATAAGCAACTGCGGAAGTTTTGGTTTTTCAGGTACAGCTATGTCAACAGCTAACTACGATGCACTTCTTATTGCATGGGAAGCTCAATCTGTACAGGTAGCGGTTAACTTTGACACGAGTGCTCAGTATACATCAGGCGGTGCTGCTGAGGCTGCAAGAACTTCATTAATAGGCAAACCTAATTCATGGAGAATTAGTGACGGTGGGCCTGCATAATAATATTAAAAATGACTAAAGAATTGAAGGATACGGTAGAGGTTTTGGCAGCGAATGGAGGGGCATTAGGAATTACACTTACACAATGCAATCAGTTGTTACAAATGATTTCATTAGTATTAGCAATATCATTTACGATATATAAATTTGGCAAGTTAAAAAACACAGAAAAGAAATGAGAGATTTATCAAATCCATTAGCACCTACGTTTCCAACTAAAGAGGATAGGATAAGAAAAAAAATCAAAAAGAAAGAGGAGAAGAAGAAAAAGTTGACTCCTAAATCAGGTGGTAATAATAAACCTAAAGGGAAAGCAAATACACCAAATTTTAGTCTTGTCAATACAATACAGAGTCAGGCTTCTAAGCAAAAAAAATGTAAGACAACTACAGGTAGCTGCGCTAAGGGAAATAAAAAGGCTTATAAAACTCAAGTAAAAAAAGGAACACCATTCAGAAGAAAAGGAAGTACAAAAACAGTAGGTACTTTAAAGCAGAGAAAAAAATTACAAAAAGATATTGATAAGCTTAACGTTAAATTAAATAAATCAAAAAAAGGAAGCCCAACAAAAAAACATTCTAACCCAAGATTTTTGTAAAAATGAGAGATATAAATAAACTTATAGTTCATTGTTCTGCTACAAGAGAAGGTCAGCATATCTCAATAGACACCATAAAAGATTGGCACGTTAATGGACGTGGATGGAAAGATGTCGGATACCATTATGTTATTTATTTAGATGGAAGAATAAAAAAAGGAAGAGAAGATTCTGTTCAAGGTGCTCACACTAAAGGTCATAATAAAAATAGCCTCGGTATTTGTTATATAGGAGGGGTTGAAGAAGATGGTAAAACTCCAAAAGATACACGAACTTGTGAACAAAAAGAATCTTTAAAAAATTTATTAATGACATTAAAGGCTATGCATTCGGATAGTATTGTTCATGGTCATAGAGATTTTTCTAATAAAGCCTGTCCAAGTTTTGATGCTACTGAAGAGTATGACTACATAAGCAAAACAGAGTATGAAAAAAATAATTGATTTTTTTGGAGGGAATGTAATTAAAGATATTTTATCAAGTCTTGATGGATTGTTTACTTCAAAAGAAGAACAAATTAAAGCAGAAAATGTAATTAAAAAAATTCTTGCAGAAAAAGAATTGGAATTGCAGAGAATGCAAACTGAAATTATAGTTACTGAGGCAAAAGGAAATTGGATTCAAAGAAGTTGGAGACCTGTACTAATGTTATCTTTTGGATTTATAGTTATCTATGTAAAATTTTTAGCACCATTATTTTATTTAAAAATTCCTGAACTTGAATTAGAATTTTGGGAGTTATTAAAAATAGGTATTGGTGGTTATGTATTAGGGCGTAGTGCTGAGAAAATATCAAAGAACATAACTATCAATAAAAAATAACTAAACAAAATACTGTACCTTTGTGTAAATTAAATTTATTACAATGGAAAAACTTACTACAGAAGAACTTAATAAAGTTCAAGGTTATGTGTCAGAATTTAACACATTAAAGATGAAGATTGGGGATACAACTCTTGCTCAGTCAGCTCTTGTTTCTGATGTTGACTCTTTAAAAGTAGAGTATAACAAATACGAGATGTCTCTTATGGAGAAGTATGGAGAGGATGCAATTGTTAATGTTCAGTCCGGTGAAATAACAAGAACAGAAAAAACAGAACAATAATGTCTAAGATTAGCTCATATGCAATTGTATCACCTCCTGTTGCAGGTGACAAAATTATTGGAACAGATGTAAGTGATGCCAATAAAACTAAAAATTTTACAGCAGGCTCTATTGCTGCTTTGGCTAAGGAAGTAGGAGTTCTTAATCTTCCTGCTCATGCTAACCAAGCTGCTGCTATATCTGCAGGACTTCTTGCGGGTGCTTTATATCAAACAAGCGGCACGGGTGCAGCCCCTCTAAATGCAGCAGGAATTGTAATCGTAGTTCAATAATATGGATATTAGAAAAATATCAATAGGGCCTGACTATAAATCAAGTGCAATGCATTACATTGTTGGTCAACCGGTTCTTAATGGTAACTATCACATCCATCTTATTCAAAGGTCAAATGATGAGTATTTGATTTGGATAGAAAAAGAAGATGAGATAATAATGTGGAAATCATTTTCTTCCACAATGCCTGTTTCGGTTGAATACAATATAAATTTTTAGTATGACCTTACAGGAGCGTAAAGAACTTGAAAACAAAGTCAAGGTCTTAAAAGATAATAAATCTAATACAGATGATTTTATTGAGCAAATGGAATTTGCCGATGAAATTCACAATATTGAAATGAAATTAAATGGAGTCAAGCCAACAGATACACATATAGATTGTATTGGTTGTGGCTCTTAATTAGAATATGAAATCACCATTTTATTTTATTGCTCGCCCTGAAAAGGGAACGAGATATAACAATGTAGTTAATTGGGAGGGAATAGAGTTTACAACTAACACTTCCGAAGAGGAACATAAGTTCTCCAATAGAATTGCAGAAGTAATAGAACTACCCATTGGATACACCGGCCCAATAAAAATTGGGTACACGTTGCTTGTACACCATAATGTTTTCAAGTTTTATAACGACATGAGAGGTAGACGTAAAAGCGGAAAGAGTTTTTTTAAGGATGACCTATTCTTTATTGATGACCAACAGTTCTTCATGTATAATGACGGAGAAAAGTGGAATTCATACGATAGGTATTGTTTTGTTTCTCCTATTCCATCGGAAGAGTGTTATCTACACAAGCCTACTAACGAACCATTAATGGGAAAGATGAGGTATTCAAATGACTATTTAATAAGCAGGGGTATAGATGAAGGTACACACGTATCGTTTACTCCTGATAGCGAGTATGAGTTTGAAGTAGATGGCGAAAAAATGTATAGAATTTTTGACCATCAAATTACTTTGGCATTATAATATGGATTCTAAGAACATAAAATTAAATATAATAAAAGCAGGTTACACAGCAGTAGAGCAACTTATAAAAGTTGCTAAGGAAGCTATAATTAAAGTAGATGATGACGATGACCTATCAGCCGATAAATTAAAAAATGCTGCCGCTACTAAAAAGTTAGCTATATTCGATGCTTTTGAAATTTTAAGTAGAATAGATTCTGAGGCTGAAGCTATAGAGTCTTTAGAAAAAAATTCAAATAAACACACAGATACTAAACAAGGGTTTGCTGAAAGAAGAGCACAAAAATAAACTGCATACAGTTGTAGAAAATTACATTCCAAAAAATGTTCTGTCTACAAAAAACAGGGCAAAGTCTTGGAAGTACGGATACGACTCTAAGTATGACCTAGTTGTTATATCGAAGGATGGAACTCTAGGTGAAGTTTATGAAATAAAGAATTTTAAAATTGGCTTACCATTAGCTAGTAAGTCATGTTATAAAAGGCACGCCAATAAAGAAAAACAATATTGGGAGCGCAAAGAACTTCCAAATCCTTTATCTAAAATTAATTCCATATTTCAATGGAATGATATGCCCTCAGATTTTAAAAACAAGTACATAGATTATATCGAATCTGAATTTGATACAAGAGAAGACGGCCATTGGTTTATGAATAATGGTAATCCTATTTACATTACAGGTGCTCACTATATGTACCTACAATGGACTAGTATTGATATAGGTTATCCTGACTTCAGGGAAGCTAATAGGCTTTTGTATATTTTTTGGGAGGCTTGTAAAGCTGACAATAGATGTTTTGGAATGGACTATTTAAAGATAAGACGTTCAGGGTTTTCTTTTATGAGTTCCTCAGAGTGTATAAATATAGGAACGTCAGCTAAAAATGCTAGAATAGGGATACTGTCTAAGACCGGAGCTGATTCTAAGAAGATGTTTACTGATAAAGTTGTTCCTATAAACAGCAGGCTTCCTTTCTTTTTTAAGCCAATTATGGATGGTATGGATAAACCTAAAACAGAGTTGGCTTTTAGGATACCTGCATCTAAGATTACTAAAAAAAATATGTATGAGCTAGAGACTGACGAACTTGAAGGTCTAGACACGACAATAGATTGGAAGAATACTGATGACAACTCTTATGATGGTGAAAAATTATTGCTTCTTGTACACGATGAAAGCGGTAAGTGGTTAAAGCCAAACAATATACTAAATAATTGGAGAGTTACTAAAACCTGCTTGCGGTTAGGTAGTAAGATTATAGGCAAGTGTATGATGGGGTCAACATCAAATGCTTTATCAAAGGGTGGAGATAGCTTTAAAAGTTTATATCAAGACTCTGATGTTTTAAAAAGAAACAAGAATGGTCAGACTAAAAGCGGTATGTACTCATTATTTATTCCTATGGAGTGGAATATGGAGGGGTTTATTGATAGGTATGGTATGCCTGTTTTTAGAACTCCAAAGTCTCCCGTACTTGGTATTGATAATGAAGATATACATCAAGGTGCTATTGACTATTGGGAAGCAGAAGTTGAATCACTTAAATCAGATTCTAATGCGTTAAATGAATTTTACAGACAGTTTCCACGAACAGAGTCTCATGCATTCAGAGATGAGAGCAAGCAGTCTATATTTAACTTGACACGTATTTATCATCAGATAGATTATAATGATGGTTTAATGATAGACCATCACATAACTAGAGGCAGCTTTCGATGGAAGAACGGAATAAAAGATACAGAGGTAATTTTTTCTCCTGACAATTCCGGAAGATTTAAAATATCATGGACTCCAAAAAAAGAACTTCAAAATAAGTATAGAGAGAGAAATGGAGTAAAGCATCCTGCGCACGAACACATAGGCGCATTTGGATGTGATTCATACGACATATCAGGAGTTGTTGGTGGAGGTGGCTCTAATGGAGCGTTACATGGATTAACTAAGTTTAATATGGATGACGCTCCTAGTAATGAGTTTTTTTTAGAGTATGTTGCTAGACCTCAAACCGCAGAGTTATTTTACGAAGATGTCCTTATGGCTTGTGTATTTTACGGAATGCCTATCTTGATTGAGAACAACAAGCCAAGGTTATTATATCATTTTAAAAATAGAGGGTATAGAGGCTTTTGTTTAAACAGACCCGATAAGCTTTATAACAAGCTCTCTAGGACAGAAAAAGAGCTTGGGGGTATACCTAACTCATCTGAGGCTGTAAAGCAGGCTCACGCCTCTGCAATTGAGTCTTATATAGAAAAGTATGTAGGAATGGATACCGAGGGTACTTTCAGAGACTCTGACGAAATGGGGTCAATGTTATTTACAAGAACATTAGAGGATTGGTCTAAGTTTGACATTAACAATAGAACTAAATATGATGCTAGTATTAGTAGTGGATTAGCAATAATGGCGTGTCAAAAAAACCTATATCAACCTCAAAAAACAAGTAATAAAATAAGTCTTACCTTTGCAAGGTACAATAATAAGGGGGCTACAAGTGAACTGATTTGATGAAAGATGTTAAAATAAGTATATCGTCTACAGCATTTCCAAGCCAATTTGTGTCTGATTCTGAGAAAGCTTCAGTTGAATTTGGATTACAAATAGGTCAGGCCATTCAGTATGAGTGGTTTAAGAAAGATGGAAGTCAATGTAGATTTTACGACCAATGGAAGGGGTTTAACCGTTTACGTTTATACGCTAGAGGGGAACAGTCTATTGCTAAATACAAACAAGAACTTGCTGTTGATGGAGATTTATCTTACATAAATTTAGATTGGACTCCTGTACCTATACTTCCAAAGTTTGTAGACATAGTAGTGAACGGAATGTCAAGCAGATTATTTTCTGTTAAGGCATACGCACAGGATGCTATGTCTCAATCTAAGAGAAGCAAGTATCAGAATATGATAGAGGGTCAGATGATAGCCAAGCCTGTTCTTCAAAAAATACAAGATGCTACAGGAGCTAACCCGTTTGTTACATCACCTGAGGAATTACCTGAAAGTGATGAAGAGCTTTCTTTATATATGCAGCTTAATTATAAGCCTGCAATTGAGATAGCAGAAGAAGAAGCTATCAACACGATATTTGCTGAAAATCATTATTCAGACTTGCGAAAAAGAATGGACTACGACCTTACTGTTTTAGGTATTGGCGTTTCTAAGCATGAGTTTTTAAAAGGTAGCGGTGTAAAAGTTTCTTACGTTGACCCGGCTAATATAATATATAGCTATACTGAAGACCCATACTTTAAAGATTGTTTCTATTGGGGTGAGGTTAAGACTGTAAATATAAGTGAGCTAGTTAAGATTGACCCTACTCTTACAAAAGAAGACCTTAGTGAAATATCTAAGTACGGACAAAGTTGGTATGACTATTATAATGTTGCTCAGTATTACAACAATAATATTTTTTATAAAGATACGGTAACACTTCTTTATTTTAATTATAAGTCTACTAATGAGATTGTATACAAAAAGAAAACATCTGATACCGGGAATGTAAAAATGATTCCTAAAGATGATACATTTAATCCTCCATCTGAAATGATGGACGAAGGAAACTTTGAAAAAGTAAACAGAAAAATTGATGTATGGTATGATGGTGTTATGGTTATGGGAACTAACTATGTACTTAAGTGGGAGATGGCTAAGAATATGGTTAGACCTAAGTCAGCAAGTCAACACGCTATTCCTAACTATGTTGCGTGTGCTCCAAGAATGTACAAGGGTGTTATTGAGTCTTTAGTAAGGAGAATGATTCCATTTGCTGACCTTATTCAGCTTACTCATTTAAAGCTGCAACAGGTTATATCTAAGGTAGTTCCTGACGGAGTATTTATAGATGCAGACGGACTTAATGAAGTAGACCTTGGGACAGGGGCTGCTTATAATCCTGAAGATGCCTTAAGGTTATACTTCCAAACGGGTAGTGTTATTGGTAGGAGTTTCACTCAGGATGGTGAGTTTAACAATGCAAGAATACCTATAACTCAATTAACGTCCAATTCGGGCGCATCTAAGACGCAAATGTTGTTAACTAACTACAACCATTACTTAGATATGATTAGGTCTGTAACGGGCTTAAATGAAGCGAGAGATGGTAGTACTCCTGACCCTGATGCGTTGGTTGGTGTTCAAAAGTTAGCTGCGCTTAATTCAAATACAGCAACTAGACACATACTAGATGCAAGTCTTTTTATATACAGAAGTCTTGCCGAAGGATTATCATATAGGGTTTCAGACATACTTGAGTACTCTGATTTTACAGATGAGTTTATTAATCAAATTGGTAAGTACAACGTAAGTATACTTGGTGAGATTTCTGATTTATACATATACGACTTTGGAGTATTTATTGAAATAGCTCCTGACGAAGAAGAGAAAGCACAGCTAGAACAAAATATTCAAATGGCTCTTTCAAAAGGAGATATATACCTTGAAGATGCAATTGACATTAGAGAGCTTAAAAATATAAAGTTAGCTAATCAACTTTTAAAGTTAAAGAGAAAGACCAAGCAAGATAAGGAGGAGCAGATGATGATGCAGAAAGAGGCTATGACTACAGAGAGACAGATGAAGTCTCAAGAGTTTGCGGCTCAAGCATCAATGCAAAAACTTCAGTCTGAGACTCAGGCTAAAATGCAGCTTAAGCAAGCTGAGGTTTCTTTTGACATTGAAAAGATGAATAATGAAGCTCAATTAAAAATTTCGTTGATGGAGAGAGAGTTTCAGTACAATATGCAATTAAGAAATATTTCTGAAAGTGCGCTTGCAGAAAGAGAAACTGAAAGAGAGACTGCGAAGTCAGACCGAATAAGTCAACAGAATACAGAGCAAAGTAAACTAATAAACCAAAGAAAGAACAATCTTCCTCCTCAAACATTTGAGTCTAATGAAGATAGTCTTGATGGGTTTGACCTATCAGAGTTCTCTCCAAGATAAATCAAATAATAATTATTAAAATTTAATTCATGGAAATGAAAGTACGAGAAGTTACCAAAGGTGAGAAGTCAACACAAGAAATTGAACAAGAGCTTCTTAATAAGCATGAGGAGTCTCTTAATGAAGAGGTGCAGCCTGTTGCTGTTATAGATGAGCCAACAAAGTCAGAGTTTTCTGATGACGATGTTATTTCATATATTAAGAACAGATACGACAGAGAGATTAATTCTGTTGAGGAATTATTCCAAGCAAGAGAAGAAAGAGAAGAGTTGCCTGAAGATGTAGCAACATACTTGAGTTATAAGAAAGATACAGGTAGAGGATTTAAGGATTTTGTGAAGTTGAATAAGGATTATGATGAAGTTAATCCTGAACAGATTCTTAAAGAGTATTTAACTGCTACTGAAAAAGGATTAGACGAGGAAGACATTAATGTGATGATGGAGTCTTATGATTATGATGAGGAGTATGATGATGAGGCTACAGTAAAGAAAACAAAGTTAAATAAGAAAAAAGCTATTGCAAAAGCTAAAGACTATTTTGAGTCTGAAAAAGAAAAATACAGGATGCCCCTTGAGTCGAGTGGGAGTTCTATTTCTAATGATGACAAAGAAAAGTTGGACGCATATAACCAATATATACAAGAGTCAAAATCTTTTGAAGAATCCCTGAAAAGGCGAAAAGAAATTTTTGATGAAGAGACAAGTAAAGTTTTCGGTAATGAGTTCAATGGATTTGAGTTCGCTATTAACGATGACAAGAACGTCACCTTTTCACCGGGAGATGCAGCAGAACTTAAGAAGGTTCAGTCTGATGCAAATAATTTTTTAAAAATGCATCTTGACGAGAATGGAACGATTAAGAACGCTGCAAGCTATCATAAGGCTTTGGCTGTAGCAATGAATCCCGATAAGTTTGCCAAGTTCTTTTATGAGCAAGGTAAATCTATACAGGCTGATGATACGATGCGTAGAATGAAGAATACTGATATGTCTATGCGAAGTACACCGGAGGTCACTAGTAAAGGAGGAATGCAAGTAAAGGCTGTAAACCCTGACTCAGGTAGAGGCTTAAAAATTAGGAGTCGTAAAAAATAATTATAAAAACTAAAAAAAATGGCTATATTAGCTGACCCGACTTTTGCACTACAACCAAGTGCGCAACAAGTCCCAACAAGTACAAACTACATTACTAACTTTGATTTCTTGAATCAGTATCTTCCTGATACTTACGAAAAGGAATTTGAAAGATATGGTAATAGAACAATATCATCATTCTTAAGAATGGTAGGAGCAGAGATGCCTTCTAACTCCGACATGATAAAATGGGCAGAACAAGGAAGACTACACATTAAGTACACTAAATGTGGTACTGCCGCAGCAATAAACGATGATGTAGCCCAATTCCAAGTAAACGATGCAGGAGTTCCTGCATTTGGCGCAAACAATCAACCTGCAATACGTGTTGGTGCTACTGTATTTATTCAAAAGAATGACGGTTCTTCAGTAAACAAAGGTGTTGTAACTATTGCCCCTCTTGCAGGTAACCTTGACTTTACTGTTGCTTTTTATGAAGCAGGTGGATTTGCAGGTGCAACAGGTGGTGCTTTGACTGATGAAAACTTTACAGTATTTATCTATGGTTCTGAATTCAGAAAAGGTGAAGCAGGTATGCAAGGTTCTCTTGAAGCGGATGATGATATATTTTCAAACAATCCAATTATACTTAAGGATACCTATACTGTAAACGGTTCTGACATGGCGCAGATTGGATGGATTGAAGTAACTACTGAGAATGGTGCTTCAGGATACCTATGGTATATGAAGTCTGAGCACGAAACAAGATTACGTTTTGATGACTACTTAGAGACTGCAATGATTGAAGCAGTTCCTGCAGAAGCGGGTTCAGGAGCAGCAGCATTAGCAGGAGGAGGACTTGTTGGTTCAGAAGGTATCTTTTACACAGTAAATGCAAGAGGAAATGTATATGCGGGCGGTAACCCAACTACACTTGCTGACTTTGATAATGTTATCCAAAGACTTGATAAGCAAGGAGCAATTGAGGAGAATGTATTATTCCTTAATCGTCAGTTCTCTTTCGATATTGATGATATGTTAGCAGCACAAAACTCTTACGGAGCAGGTGGTACTTCATATGGTCTTTTCGATAATGATGAAGAGATGGCTTTAAACTTAGGATTCTCAGGATTCAGAAGAGGTTATGACTTTTACAAGACTGATTGGAAATACTTGAATGACCCAACAATGAGAGGTGGACTATCTAGCGTAGCAGGTAGCGGTTCTGTTAACGGTCTTCTTGTTCCTGCAGGTTCAACTACTGTATATGACCAAATCTTAGGGAAAAATGCTAAGAGACCATTCTTACACGTTAGATATAGAGCTTCTGAAACTGAAGACAGACGTTACAAGACTTGGATTACAGGTTCTGCCGGTGGAGCAGCTACATCTGACATTGATGAGATGCAGGTTAACTATTTATCTGAAAGAGCTGTTTGTACTATGGGAGCGAATAACTTCGTTATCTTTAACGCATAACAACTAATAACTAAAAGTAGGGGGTGTCTTCGGATTCCCTCTACTTTATTTTTAATTTTAATTTTATTTAATAAATATGAAAAAAGCAAATACTGTCTTTGTTTCAAAGACATACAAACTAACAAGAGGCGCAGCACCTTTATCGTATATGTTGCCAACTAGAAATAGTAAGAGTTTTCCTTTACTATACTTTGATGAAGATAAAGGAGAGAACAGAGCACTTAGATACGCTCGAAATCAGAAGTCTCCATTTGAGGATGAGCAGGATGGAAATGCGATTGTAGAACCTGTTATATTTGAAGATGGTTTTTTAACCGTTGAGAGAACAAATCAAGTTCTTCAACAATTTCTTCATCATCACCCATTAAATTCAAAAGCATTTGTAGAGGTTAACTACGAAAAAGATGCAAGAGAAGAAATGGAAAAATTAGACCTTGAGGTTGATGCACTTGTTGAGGCAAGAAGTCTTTCGTTGGGTGAGTTAGAGAATGTTTGTCGTGTGGTATTTGGTAGAAATACAGACAAGATGACATCATCAGAAATGAAAAGAGATGTTCTTATTTTTGCTAAGTCAAATCCATCTGATTTTTTAGATGTATTTAAAGACCCGGAGCTTATGTACAACTCTAATATTCAAAGATTCTTTGACGAGGGATTCCTTAGTACAAGAAAGAACAACTCTGAGATATGGTTTAGTACACCTCAAAATAAAAAGAAAATGCTTACTATACCCTTCGGAGTAGAGACAACGCAAGCGGCTGCATCCTTCTTAAAAAGTGATGACGGAATTGAAGCGTTGAAAATGCTTGAATCTCTAATAGAGGAATAAGTAAACTATATACATCGTAAAGGAGGGGCTTAATAGCCCCTTTCTTTTTT
>TARA_R110001592_G_scaffold178453_3_pt1 | contig 13234 bp, 14 predicted proteins | sample TARA_R110001592 | Tara Oceans TARA_R110001592 (sample SAMEA4398387) | marine metagenome | biome: Polar Biome; feature: [SRF] surface water layer (ENVO:00010504); material: water (ENVO:00002006), including particulate matter (ENVO:01000060) such as... | depth 5 m
CGTTTCTTACACAGGCGATTATCAAACTGTGGCTGATTATAATCCCTATAAATATACTTCGCAAGCCCCATTTGGTGCCGAACCAGAATATGATTGGTATCGTAAAATGGAAACAGAACCTATGAATATGAAGGGTGCTTCTGGCATACTTATGATAGTTATTGGTTTCATTTTGTTTAAGAACTAACTTGAATGCTTCACATTCAGGGGAAAGAAAGTTATAAGTATGTGGTTTCACCACTATAGTGTATGGGCGATTCCGATCTCAATGATAAGTTTAGAGAATACTATGCCGAAAACGGTATTGATCCTCAACAAGTAGCCAATTTTGACATGAATAAATTAGATTATGTTCATTGGGGTCATCATGCTGTGGCTTTTCCCAGTTTCTTTGAAGTCGAACTTTTAGATGAGTTAGAAGCATGGGCTTACTCTGGTTATCATGGTCCTGATGGCGTTAGGTTGGCTAACTATACTTTCAAGGTTGGTGAATCTGATCCTCGTGCTCCCGAATACCAAGTTAGCAGCATTAAATCTGCTTCTGATATGCATGGCGTTCCTACTATTCTTATTGATACTACACTGCAAGGTGATACTGATACTGTCGTTACTAAACTCCCTGTTTGGATTTATGCTGCCGTTAAACCCGAGTATTTAGAGGGTGCCATGGTCAACACATTTGGTGGTGGAGAAATAACTATTGCTCTTCACACCCCCGATACTGCTTCCGAAGATTATAACTTTACTGTTTTTACCAGTGAAGAAGAATAAGTATAAATAGTTGTAAGGGCGTATCTATGGTATGGCTGATGAAGATTTGTCTCCTGATTTGGAAGACCTCAAGTTTGAGATCGAAAAGTCTGCTGGTGTGGATGAAGAAGTTAAGGACACTGTTCCAACAACTGATGCCGTCCCTGAAAAAGATTCCCGAGGTGCTGCCATGGAAAAGGCCGGTGCTGCTTTAGCAGGAGTCGCTGCCAAGACTGAAGGTGTTACTGATGATGAAGACACAGGACCTGAAGAAGAAGTTGCGTTAGATGATATCCAAGATGATACCGATGCCACTACTCCTGAAACGGCGGATGATTCGCCGGTGGTGGAGGACTCGGGTATTGATTTTGAGAATCAAGAACCTGAGCCAGTTCAGGAACCTGAATACCAACCCGTTACTCCCGTTATCACTGAAGAAATGCGAGCCGAAGCCCGTGACCAATTCGGTGTCGCCCAAAGAGTAGCCTCTATGCTACCCGCAGAATACGAATTATGGTTGTTCCCTGCCATGGGAACTCCCGGTTATCACGAAGGTCAAGTAACCTTAGCCCGGGTTATCAATAACCTTACTTCGGCTGGTTATAATAAAGATACTTTGGGTTACGATGCTATTATCTATCCTAAAGTAGTGCAAATTGCAGCGGCTACTTGGTCGCAAACTAATTACTCGGGATGCGATGTCATAGAAACTCGAGACCAATTAACTTTAGCCCCTGCCTCACAGGTCGTAGATCTGCTTCCCAACTTAGAAACCATTACTCATGACATCATGGCCCCGGCGTTTCCACAAGTCGATACTGTGGAAATAGAAATCGAAGCCCCTCGTAAATCTTACGTTGGACCGGCTTTAATTGGGGTCGCCTCCATTTCTGCACTCGTCCTACCAATTCTCTTAGTTAGGCGTAGTATGCAATAAGTATAAATAGTTGTAACAAGGATGTATTAATATGAATCTGGACCTCGCCATTCAAAATACTTTGAAACGCAGCCCAATGGAAGGGGCTATGCACGGAGTATTGTCGAACTTTGGTGCTCAATACGAACTTCGTTCATACACCGAAAACGCTCAGTTGGCAGACCAACTCTTTGGTGATGCCGTGGCTGTCACTGCACCCGTAGGCGATTCACAATTGTCAAAGGCCGTTATTCCTGATACGGGAACTTTTGCACCTGCCGCCCAACAAAGTTTTACTCAAACTGTTACTCTTAACGGTGCTCGTTATATTATTTCTTATTCCACTGCTGGAAATAACTATACTCTCAGTCAAATACAAGAAGCCAACGGTTTGGATCGTCTTGTTAACTGGTTTAAATCAGGTGGCAAGACTCAAGAAGCCACTACGGTTTTACTAACTAAGTATGGTGGTGACTCTGGACATCGTTTCCTTACTGCTATTGAAGAGTCTACTTTACAAGACAATCTCAAGAACGCTGTTATTTCTCAAGTGCTAACTAATATGTCTCCCGAAATTACTGCCGTCATTCAAGTCCCTGCACAAACTGAAATGTCTTTAGCAGGCACCACCCCGGTTTCTTCACAATCTTTTAACACGTCTGCTCGAAGCAACGTTATGGAAATGGACTTGGCTTCGGAATACCGAGGAGTTAAAAAACTTAAGTCCGACCATTTCATGGGAGATGCTATTGTTCCCAGCCCACTTTCACACCTCCATTCAGGAATGCTACGCAACGCTGAAGGATTTAACCAAAACCCAGTAGGTCAGCACATCGCACCCCCTACTAAATTGGCAGGTGCTCCCCGTAAAAACTCACGGAGCCTGTGATAAATATATATAGTCGTTAGGTGAACAATATGGTAATGCAATACTCAGAACAATCAGCAGACGTGGGAGATTCCTTTGAAGTCCTTGGAGATACATCTACTTACGCCGGTGTTATCGGGCTTATGTCTGGTGCTTTCATTGGTGGACTATTAACTTACATTCCTTTCTACAAGTTGGGAAGCCTTGCCGAGATTGGACGCACTGTTGGAACTGCGGGCCTTGGAGGATACCTTATCGTTTCTTCCCGTAGTCGCTTTGACAACATGGGTAAGGGAATGAATTACGCTGGAACTGCTTTAGTGCTTTCCGCTGTGGTTCAGGCTGCTACCATGGTTTCCCCTCGTTTGGGATCTATGGTCGGTCGTTACTCGGCTGAAGAATACTTGCCTCAATCCGGTAGCGGTAGTGTTATCGGACAAGAAACTGCACTCCACTCTTTTTCAGACATCAAGAATGCTGAAGAACTAACTGAAGGCTCTTCTGGATACCCCGGTGACGGTGGCCCAGAATGGGATTTTGAAAACATGACTGTTGATATGGTTGACCGTGTTCCTGCTTCTGATGCAGTTGCTTCAGTAGTTGAACTATCACCTCTCGGTCACGGACCTGACCAATGGTTTGGTGCCGAGTTCGCACCTACTGGTGGTGTTGACCAAAACTTCGGTGGCATTAGTGAATCTTCGGCTACCATGAATCCTACTGATATGAAGGAAGCAGATTATGTTTCCTCTGTTGATACCATGGGACTTCGTGCTCAAAACATGAGCAAAGGAAATCTTTTCGTAACTACTAAGTATGCAGGTGGCAATTCTTACGCACCTCCTGTCCAATATGCGGCTGAGGAACCAATGATTGAACAAACGGCTTCAGCCAACGTTCAAGAACCCGCCTATTTTAAACCATTCACTACTGCTGACACTGATATGAACCCACTTGCATCAATCCGTGTCGTCAGCCCCGGCGGACAAACACCTATACAATGGTATGGGTCCGCAGAGGCTAATTCAGTAGGAACCCTTTCCCACCACATCGGTGAAGGAAACGGATCTGTCGTTGGACAGATGTAAAACTTTATATAGTGGGAAAGAAAAGAATAGTATATCTCAGGAGAGAAAAAAATATGTTGAACCAAATTATGAACTTTATTGTAAACCCGCTAACTGTTGGAGCATCCTTAACAGTCGTCGGTGCGGCTGGCCTTGTAGGTGGAATGTTTAGTAACGTTATGGACTATCGAATCCCACTAATTAATGTAAGCCTCGGCACCGTCATGTATGTCGTCCCATTGTCCGTTGGACTTGTGACCCTTGCCCGTGTCTACGGTGGCTTTGACCTTCCATTCTTGGGAGACATCGCTGACGAAGCCGCTGCTGAAGGCGCATACATCGATCCTAACGAAGCCAACTGGGGAGAAGACTCCACAGTTGTTGGTGGCCGTGGTGTCCCAACTTATTACGGCTCCGCAGAATGGAACGAGTGAGTTTAATACTTCACTAACTGGAGATGTTGAATATGCGAAATCTAATTGTTAATGAATACACTGTCGGAGGCTCTCTCCTGCTGGTCGGTTTTGGTTTCTTTAGCACTCGCTTTGCTGACATTCTCTCATATCAAGTTACTACTATCCCCTCTGCCATTCCAATTCTTGGCGGTGCTTCCGTTACTGTTGGGCGCATTCTGGGTGTAGTTCCTGCCACTCTTGGTCTCGCTGTCCTAATGGGCAAGTTCCGAACCACTCCAGTTCTTGGCGAACTTACTAAACTTCCAGTCGTGAGCGATGCTTACGATATGGTTGAAGAAAGAGTTTCCGATATCGCTGGTGATTTCCGTGACCAAATCGCAACCCGAGCACAACCTACTCCTGAAACAGTCCCAATGGCTGCCGAAGAAGGTGGCATTACTGATGAAGAGTATGCAGCCGAGGAAATGGTTATCAGTGCTATGGAAAATGCACCTAAGAAAACCGGAACTCCCAAACAACAAGCATGGAGATCCTGTGTTGCTGAATCTAAGGGCAACATGGTAAAGGCCAAGGAACTCTATACTGCCATGGGTTACTAAGGTGATTCCTTTGATTAACAACCCTGTAGCCTATTATCAAGAAATGGGTTTCACTTCTATTGATTCTTTAGTTTATACTGGTTCTTTAGTCGGTGCTCTCGGAGGAATCCTCGGAGTTGTCAACGGTATTCGTTATCGTCAGATGAAACAAATTGGAGTTTTCTCTATTGTGACAGTGGCTTGTGGCCTTGGTCTCATGGAAGGATTGGGTATTGCTAACGCTTACTACCCTAAAGAAGAATAACTACATATAGTTAAGTAACTATATTTATACTATGTCTGGAGTTATTAATTTTCTTCGTGGCACCACTGCAGTCGAAGGTAAACTTTTTTATGTTGGTGGGGAATCTATCGATCGGGATGCGCCAGCCAGTCAGCATTACTTAAAGTGTTCTAACCCTGACATTTCACCGCACACATGTAATGAGTGCGAGGTCGGGTGGAGTTATTCTGCAGGTAGTTTCATAAAGCATAACTTGGGCCACAACGGAGACGATGTTTATAGTATTGGTGAAGTTGAAGTTGAACTATTAAGATACTATAATGAAGTTGCGCCTCCTGATTGGGACCAAGCCGCCTATCGACCTTTTCGTTGGATCAGTGTCACAGACCATAACTCTCCTAATGTAAATCAAACTGTTAAGGTAATGGTAGACAAAGATAATGATGTTTGGTATGTATTGACAATATTAAAAACACCCAAACTCCGAGGTTCCAACTACATCACCAAATTACAGAATCAATTTGAAGAGAAGTGACCTTACAAATTACGAAATTAGTGCAAAGACTTATATAGTCAAAAAACAAAGTTTAGTATATCCCCAAGTGGGAGGTAAACTATTATGTCAATGAGAAGCCAAGTATATGAATGGAGTAACCTTCAGACTAACGCCAACCAACTGCGCCGTCTGTCCTCTGACCAACCGGTCCAAGTAACAATTAATCGTGAATACGATATTTTTACTGGAGGAATTGGAAACAACATCACCAAGCCCGCAGAAACGACCGCCACCCAATTTATTGTGATTGAAGATATTGCAGCAAGCCCAGTTCTTTCTGGTGCTGTTCAAATCCGTATCAACACAACAGATTACTTCCAGAACCCTGACGTTACTAACATGCTTGGTATCCCGGGTCTTGCAAGTCCTTACCCTCGTGGTGCAAACTCAACTCTCGACCTTACTGTCGCTACTGCTGCTGCAGTCGGTTCAGAGAACATCTTGAAGTCTTTCGACCTTTACCCTGACGTTTACGTCCTTCCGGGTCAGACTTTCCAGATTCTTTACACCACATCCGTTGGAACTGATTCTACCGATGCTAACTCAACACAAGTTGTGTCCTGCTTCGTTAAATACACTCTTTACGATGGTCCAGATGCACTTATCGCAAACAAACTCTTGGAACTTGGAGTTACTATCAACCCAAACAACGTTGACTGGTATAAGCGTTCCTTGATTGAACAACAGCAACGCTCTCGTGTTGCAGCAGCCGCTGGAGGTCAGGCTTAATCGGAACCCCCGATTTAAACACTTTATTAGGAGTTGAAAAAATATGTCAATGAGAAGCCAAGTATATGAATGGGATAGCACAGGAATGACCGTCGGAGCAACAACCGCAGGTTCAAGAATATCAATCTTCGTCGGTGGAGTCGGTAACAACATTACCAAGCCTGCTGAAACAACTGCAACAGAGTTCGTTGTTATTGAAGATATCGCAACCACACCCTCTTTGGGAGCATGGGCCGGAGTTACAGCAGATACTGTAGTCCGTGGTCTACTTGTGGATGGCGCAACTGGAGTTGCTGGTCTCGCAGGTCCTCGTGCCTACGTCCAAGTTAGGATCAACACAACTGATTACTTCCTCGACCCAGATAACATCCCTAACGATGGTATCCCGGGTGCTGCAAGCCCTTACCCACGAAGCATTAACTTCCAACCTGCTTTCAACCTTTACCCAGACGTTTACGTCCTTCCGGGTCAAGTTTGGGACGCTTTGGTCACCTACTACAACATCGGTGGATTCGCTGCATCGCCATCCGTGGCTGGCGAACTAATGTGTTTCGTTAAATACACTCTTTACGACGGGCCAGATGCTCTTATCGCTAACAAGTTGTTGGAGATGGGAATCAGTATCAACCCCGGAAACGTGGACTGGTATAAGCGAAGCCTACTACAAGCACAGGCTTAAGCGTAATCTCGCCTTTTCCGAGTGATTCTCCCTCTGGGAGTATGACGGTCAAGCGAAAGCGTTAGGTGTTGCCCATGCAAGTAAAAATGACTTCCCTTAATACGGGAGTTATTCTGATAGGTGTCGGCACTGTTTTAACTGCTTACCATACTGAACAATTAGTCTCTGAACAATTCAAAGGCAAAAAAGTAAGAGGACACATTTCCCTTGCACTTGCAGGGTTAGTGACCTTCAGTATCGGTTGTAACTTAGTTGCTAATGGTATACATGACCATCTGGTTATAAATCAAAAGAGTTAAGTAAGTGGTTCGCTAAACACAGGTTATGTTTGATGTTATCATTCCGATCTATCGGATTGACCCTACACTGTTTGAACGTTGTATAGATTCTGTCTTCGCACAGAGTTTGTCTGACACTAATTACAATGTTTGGGTTGTTGATGGCACACCACCTGATGCCGACACCTATGCAGGATGTATGGAAATTGTTGAAAAACATAACCACCATCCCCGGTTTAACTACTTCCGTCAATCTGGAACTGGTGTTTCCCAAGCCCGTAATGAAGCCGTAACTTTAGGTAGTTCGCCCTTTATTGCATGGTTAGATGGAGACGATTACTGGTATCCAGATCATTTGGCCGAATTAAAGACCTCAATTGAACGCACCACTGAAGACCATGTTTTATGGTGGAACGCTGGTGATGTTACTATTAAGTTTAATACTGCTCGTGGTAATACCTTTGAGTCTCAGAAAAACTTCAATTATCACCCTTCACACCCTACTTGGAACCCTAAATATCATGGATTACACTTCCGTTTAGATGCTATCGTTTTTCCAAGCAGTGTCGCAGTGCGTCGTTCACGCTTTGAAGAAGTCAATGGTTTCTTAGAAGAAGTTTGGTTGGGTGAAGACCAATTACTCTGGTATCATCTCTGTGGTGATGGCCGTCAAGATGATAAAGTATATTTATCTTATCAAAATGATTTTGTTGGAATCTATAGACAGCATGACGAAGATTACTTTGACAAAGGTCAAAACCCATGGCAAGATCTCTATGGCGAAGAAGCCCGAGAAAAATGTGATGCTGATTTAAAAAATAATTATCTTATCTATTGGGGTCCACTCGCAGAGTGGGAACAGCCCACTGATGTTTCTGATGAAGAGTGGAATGATATTATTACTTATCGTTTATTTTCTTCTAATTCTGCTATTGAAATGGATTGATTACAGTTATTTTGGAATCCTGATACCTACATATAGGTGATGACCTAATTATAAACCATGCCCACTTCTAAAAAGTCCAATAAAATTATCGCACCCCCACTTAAAATCGCTGGCATTGATATTGATGTCGAGTCTGTTAAGGATGCTATGCTTTATATTAACAATAATACTGGTCACGATATGGTTGACCGACAAATTGAAGAGTTCATTCATTCCGATGAAGACTCTGGTTATGTAGAATCCAAGCAGTTAGAGTTTAGTGGTAGATCTTATGTTGGATGGGCACACAGTTTGATGACTGTTTGTGAACGATATTATGAAGTTGAAAAGGTGTGTTCTTACAATGGACGTGGCACTGCCGAGGCTAATCCTGTATATTTGGATGAAAAGGTTAGAAGTCGTGATGGCACAGAAAAAATTATTAAAGTCCCACACCGACAAACCAGATTTTTGCGTCATCGTAAAAATGGACATCCTTTAGTATTATATTTTTATCCTTATGAAATGTATGAAATTGATTGCCGAGTTTACTTTGGAACCAATTCTAATTATAATCATGTAGACTTTATGGATGAAGTTAGTGAACATTTTAAGACTGAAGGTATCTACAAAAATGCAGTAATCAATGCTGATTACACTTTCTTAGAAGTTCCTAAATTGGATTGGAATGATATTGTTTTAACTAAAGACCAACAATCCCTGATTGATCGTCACGCCATTAACTTTTTAGACCGTATGGAAGATTACAAAGAATTGGGTATGCGAACCAGTCGTGGATTACTTTTGTTAGGTCCTCCCGGCACTGGAAAGACTCTATGTTGTAGTATTCTTATCAACTTGTGTCAAGATTGCACCATTATGTATGTTTCTCGAAATGCTATTCAAGAACGAGGTCAGATTGATGAAATCTATGGCTTGGCCAGAAAATTAGCCCCTGCTTTAGTAGTAGTGGAAGATATTGATACCCTCGGTGGAATTGACCGTGAACAAGGAGACCACCCTCTTTTGGGAGAGTTCCTAAATTGTTTGGCAGGTGTTGAGAAAAACGAAGGAGTCATCACTTTGGCTACCACCAATTATGCTAATCATTTAGACTGGGCTTTGGCAGACAGACCCGGCAGATTTGATATCCGTGTTAATTTCGACCACCCTGATGTGGCTGCCCGTGCCCTGATTTTGGAAAAATATTTAGATAAGTGTCGCACAGATGCACTGGATTTGAAGTCAATGGTAAAAAAGACTGATGGTTGGTCTGGTGCTTACTTGAGGGAGTTGGTGAACATCGCTATTATGCTGTCTGCTGACGAAGATAAAATTATCACACAAGAGATTTTCGATCAGGCTCACAAAGAATTAGGTAGTATGCGAACTGAAGTAGCCAAAGAACGTGGCCGCACTCGCAAAGAAGATAATAATCAAACTGATGTATTCTATGGTTGAGAAAACTATATATAGCGGCGTGGGCCAAATATAATTATGGCTAAAGCCCCCGTTGTCACAGAACTACCATTACAAAGTGTAAGGTTCTTGTTTGGAACTATGGTAGACCTTAGAATGCTACCTCAAGTTTTAGAACAAACAGGCCGAGCAGAAGTTGGTGAGTTTAAGTTAGTGGCCCACTTCCCAGAACAAGAAAAAGTCAATGGTAATGAAGCAGGATATCTGGCTCGCCATAAAGGATTCCGTGGCGGAGATTACAATACTTATCATGGCGACCCCTACACTCTGGATGAAACCAAGTGGGATGCTACTGGCAGAGCAGGTATTCATTTAGTTACTAAAACTAAGTATGGGCAAACTGTGGAGTTCCCGACCATTCCAGATAAAAATGATACTGCTGAACTAATGCTTATTGTTTCTGAGTATGTAGAATCTATCAAAACACCTCCGCTTATTGTTCGTTGTAGTGGTATCGGTGGCACAATTTCGCCATTAGGTAATAAGAAATATGCCTTAAGTTTATCTACTGGTGCAACCAAATGTCCTACTTCTATCAAAGATCACGTTCCTAAGAAATACCATGCTGAAGATATGGATATTATACCTTATGTCGGCGGTGCAGAGATATTTAGTGCAGAAGACCTATCTCCAGACCAACAAGAGTTTATCGGCAATCAAATTGCTCGTCAAATGCAAGGCTATTACCGCACTGGAGTTATTGGTGTAGACCCAGTTATTGGTGCTTTCCCTAACGGTCCTATGAGTATCGCTAAGCGGACTCCTGAAGCCAAACAAGACTTCTTCCGTCAACCTGCAGTTCAGGACGATGATGGTCTCTGGAACAAGGGTCCTAACCGATGGCAGGCCCATAAAATTGCTCAAGGTGTTGCTTACGACCAATTAGAACGTGCTCAAAGCCGTGGCCTATTTTCGGCAGAAGCAGATGAGTTTGGTGGTTCTGCAGGCGTTATTTATGGAGAACGGCCAAATGGAGAACTAATTCCACTTATGCAAGTTTCCAATAATTCCTATAATTTCGTAGTTAATGATGTCCTCCCAGAAGGTGTCGTTCATAATGAAAAAGGTGGGACTGACGATGCCGTGCTCAGTAAAACCTGTGCTATGATTTTGGATGGTAAAAATGGTATTTTTACCAGAGTTTACTTTGAACCCCATGGTCTATTTTCAGCAGAAGTAGAAACAACTTCCGACGGGTTTATGATCAATGGTCATAAAGTCAATCATGAAGAATTAGATAAGTTTACAGAGAACCTTGTTGCCTACCGAGATTCTGCCTACAACAGAAGTGGTTATTCAGGGACTCAAGAAGAGTGGCACGAGAATGAATATGAGTTTGATGATTTAGAATGGATGGCTGAAGATTACGCTGCTGAATCTCTCTTACTTTGTTCCGAACACGATGATTACTTCAATGCTTGTGGCTGTGGAACTAAAAATGCCGAACACTTCGCTGCTACTTCTACTGCCACTCCTAATCTCAAGCGTGAAAAGTCCAACCTAAGATCTGCTATTCATAATGAAATAGATTCTAAGTTTGAATACTCGCAGTGTGTCTGGGGTCCTTATGCTCTTCGTATGGAAGGTGCAACCACTAATAAGTTTTACATGGTTTTCGTTTATGATAATGGTAACGGAGTTTTCCGTGCTCTCGGTGGCTACGGTGGCTTAGGCCAGAATCCTCGTTTGTTTGATGTCATGACTACTCGTGATCAGTCAGCAGCCATCGCTGCGGCCACTCGTAAACTCAAAGCCAAGGAACGCAAAGGTTACTTTACCTACAACTCCGAAGAAGGCTCTACTCCTGTTCAAGAACCCATGGAGTTAGGAGAAATGGCTAACTGGACACCCATGGATGGTTCCCCCGGACTTAAGCGTCAGCGAGCCGAACATTACGGTGCTGCCGAATCTAATTTTAGTAAATTAGCCCGCAAGATTTCTATGCAATATCAAGATAAAGGTAAGTCCAGAGAAGAGGCTGATGAAATTGGTCGTCGCACGGCTTACACTATCGGTGCTAAGAAATACGGTAAGCGTGGCATGACACGCAAGGCTATGGCTGGTCGTAAATCTGCAGAAGATATTCCAGTCTGGAATGATGGTATTGTTCAATGGGAAACATCAGGACCTATGTCACCCACAGGCAGTGGATATTCCTCAGCGTCGGCACCACCAACTGGTGTGATTGCAGGCCCCGGCGATACTTTCCTGAACTACACTGAAGCCCAAAACTATTTGGTAGAAACTTCGGGTGGACTGTGGGGTGCTGAGCATTTTGAAGCCATGTCACGAGTAGATCCTAAGAGTGCCCAAGATGTTAAAAAGGTAAAAGATGCCCTTAAACAACGCTACCAAGGAATTAAAATTAATCGTATAGAATACATTACTAACCGTAGAGGTGCTTCTAACAAGTATCACGTTTTCGCTTTTACTAACCGTGGTGTTTTCAACGGCTATGGTCGTATTGGAACAACTATGACTCTCTTCGGTCCTATGACCGAAAGCCAAGGAGTCAAGAAGATGGACACCAAGATGCGTCGTGGTGGATATAAGGAACAGGTGTGAACTATGCAATACTTTAGTGATTCACAATTAGATGCCATGTTTAGACTCTTGGATTTCAAGCAATTAGAACAAATGGGCTATGACCTTTCGTATTCCCCTGAAGGAGATTTAGGAGATGAAGACTTTTTAGAATCGTTATTAGAATCCATAGAAGAAGACTTTTCAGGATTTGACCGTGAGCAGAAAATCGCTGAACTCCGTGAGATTGGAGCCTTTGATGACGATTACTTAGTTAGTGAAGTCAAGATGGGTGCTGAAACCAAACGCCAAAAATTAAAGAGAGAAAAAGAAGAAGCCGCTATGGATGAGGCTGCTACGGATGTTGATTATATGAGAGAACACTATTCTGAATCTGATGCTTATATTTATGCTTACAATGATGGACACACCGATTCCCGAGGAGGTGGTAGTTATCGACCTTCGGCTACTGACCGTGAACTTACTTCTTTTAAGAAGATTTTTAAACAGGCTGAATCAGGATATCTTGGACAAGGGGTTGACGCACCCAGAGGATGGGACAACCAAGGCAATCCACTTGACACAAACCGCCCAAGAGGGAGTGAAAGGTGGAACCAATGGTATGGCATTACCAAAGATGGAGAAAAAATAAGAGGAAACATTTTAGTTTACATTATCAACGAAGATTATTACGGTGAAGATCAAAAGAAAAACAACCGATTGGCACAAGAGAAAGCCAATGAGATAGTGCAAAAAAGAGGATTGAAAGAAATTACTCTTGTCCAATTAGAGATTGATGGAGAATTATACCCTGCTATTCCAAGCGCAGAAGAAATTAGAGGTTATAAAGATACTGGTTTCACTATAGTAGACGGTAATGATGAAGAAACTTTTGCTGCTGATTCACCTTTCAACACCCTACTCATGATTCGAGAAGATATAATTATTGATGATGAGGAAGATTTCGATCGTCTTCTATCTATATACATGTCTTTAGAAACAGATATCGCTCAACTATATCAAGAAACCAGTAATCCTAAACACCCACTCTTGGGAGAAATGATGCGCTACCGCAACCGTATTGCTAATCGTTTAGATGAACTCCAAGAAGAAGTAGCCATTCAAGATACTATTGAGATGGATGCTGAAGGAGTTCCCAAAGGATTCCATAGGATGCCAGATGGAACTATTATGGCTGACTCGGCTCATATGGCAGAATCAGTTAA
>TARA_R110001592_G_scaffold331829_2_pt1 | contig 13229 bp, 8 predicted proteins | sample TARA_R110001592 | Tara Oceans TARA_R110001592 (sample SAMEA4398387) | marine metagenome | biome: Polar Biome; feature: [SRF] surface water layer (ENVO:00010504); material: water (ENVO:00002006), including particulate matter (ENVO:01000060) such as... | depth 5 m
AACTATAATACAACGTGCAGTTCAAAATACTACTGATGATGGAGAATTTGGTATTAGTGAAGAAGAAAAAGATGCATTATTAGCCGAAATGGATAAGTTAGAAAGAGTATCTAATGAATTGAAAAAAGATAAATAATGGCAAAAATTCCAATAGGTATAAGTTCTCTAACACCTAAATCATCTAACGCTACTTCCACTCAGATGATAAAACCTGTAAGGGTAAAAATGATATCCTTAAATAGTGATTCTTATCCTGTTACTTGGGAAAAGTATGGTGGATATGCAGGTTTAGGAGGTATTTTATTTGAAGAATTAACAAACCCAGGAACCCAACAAATAGAATCTTTAAGTTATGCAAAACCTTTATTTTCAAACATAAAAATGTTTCCTGTTGTAAATGAAATAGTATATATTATTTCACTCCCTAATGCAGATGCTTTAAAAAATCCAAGTAGTGGAAAACAATTATATTACTTTCAGTCAATTAATATTTGGAATAGTGTTCACCATAATGCTTTACCTAACACATTAGCTAATGAACCTACAAACGCACAAAATTACGCCAGTACAGAAGCAGGAGTTGAAATACAATCTGATATTGAAGATAATGATATAAATTTAGGGTTAACATTTAAAGAAAGAGATATAAAAAATCTTCAACCCTTTGAAGGTGATGTTTTATTAGAAGGAAGATGGGGGAATACTATAAGATTTGGTAGTACAGTTAATGAAAGTATACCTCTAAATCCTTGGTCTGATAATGGTATAAATGGTGAACCTATTTTGATAATAAAAAATGGACAAACTATTGAAGACAATGATTCATGGATACCTCAAGTAGAAAACATTAATACAGATAAATCATCAATTTACTTAACATCTAACCAACAAATTCCAATTGAAGGTTCTAGTATTAATTATAAATCTTATGTAAAAGCTCCAATAACTCCTAACGAATATACAGGAGAACAAATTTTATTAAACTCAGGAAGATTATTTTTTAATGCTAAATCAGATTCTATATTATTAAGCGCCCAAAATTCAATTAATTTAAATACTTTAGATACTGTTAACATAGATGCAAAAAATAAATTTGTAGTTGACACTAGAGAAATTTATTTAGGAAGTAAAGATGCAACTGAACCAATTATTTTAGGAGATAAATTTTTAAAAGATTTTCAAAAATTATTAACTGATATTATTTCTTTAACAAGTGCTTTAACAACTTGTGGTACGCCTATTCCTTTTGTTCCTAATGTAGCAGTAGCTCAAACAGCAACTAAAGTAGGATTACAATCTCAAAATATGTTAGCATCACTTCAATTTTACAAATCTAAAACATCTAAAACTTTATAATGGCTTTAGCTAAATTTATATCAAAAATAGTAACTAGTATAACTAAGTCAACATTTAGGTTTAATAATACTTTAGAAGACTTAACAGTTAAATTTGAAGTTTCCTGTCCTACTACCCCTGAATTATTAAACTTAGTTACACAAAAGAATTTAATAAATGGAGCATTACAAGATATTCAATCTAAAATATCAACTTTAAATAAAGTAGCAAAAACTTCAAAAGTAGTAGTTAAAGGAGTTAAAGCTGGGGTTAGTGTTATAAAAAAACTTCCACTTCCAACTTCATTTCCTCCTGGTGTAGGAATACCTTTAAGTATAATAAATACTTTTTCAGATGCCTTAGATGCTTTAGGTAAAATGATTGATAAAGAAGAAGGCTCATTAGATTCAATACCAGTAGCATTAGATTTAATAAAAAAAGATGTAAGTGAAATTATTACTAAATTAAGTAAATTAGATGTAGCTATAACAACTTGTTTAGAGGAAGCAGTAGCTAGTAATAATAATACTTTAACCCAACTAGAATTAGATGATATATTAAACGACCCAAATAATTTAATAACTGAAAACTTTATAGGAGTAACAACAGATGCAGAACTAGGTAAACTTCTTTCTGAACCCCCTGGTGTATTATATTACCCACAATATATTTATAATCCTCTTGAAGATGATGATGATAATCCTAATAATAATGAAGGAAATATTAATGGTGTTTTATATGGAGGTTATTATTTAAGGTTAAATATTATACCATCTCCAATTGATGAAAATACAGGTAACCCAATAGCCTTAACTAGAAAACAAGTAACAGCCCAAAATATGGAATCAGTTCCCCCTCCTGGAGAGTTTTATAATGCGAATGCTAGTATTGAAATGTTAAATGGTGATAAATCATATTCTTCTTCTAATACTGTATTAGTAAATGAAATGAAATGGTTAATTGATACTAAAAATTTAATCTTCCCTCCTCCTCCACCTGCTGAAGATCCATTAAAAGCTATGTTTAAAGAAAGTCAAATTGCTATAATAATGGGTATTTATGGAGCTAATAGAGAAGAAGCTTTAGAAATATACGAGTTAGCTTGGGAATTTTCACAAGGACAAGGCCCAGGTGCTTCTAACTATGATAACTTAGTAATAAGAGCTTTTAACAATTCAAGAACTTTATTAGAACAAGCAGTAGCTGATGAAGCCTATGAGTGGGTAGATGGTGATAGAATTTTAGATGCAACAATTATAAGAGCCTTTCTAGCAGATCTTCCAGATGATAAAGTAATGTCAACTCTTTCTTTAATTAAAGTAGGTTATAAAAAATTAATTAATGATGTTAATATAATAGGAGGTGAATATACTTCTGCTACAAGAGGATGGGCAAATGGGATAGAGGTAGAAAATTCTCTTTTTGGTAGTTATGCTATGCGTTTAGCAAATACACTACCTAATAGTAATCAGTCCTCATATAACGATGAAAACCCAGAGTTTGGGAAATTACTACAGGCTAGAAAAAAAAGATGGCAAGCAGTATGGGATACAGCTAATACCTTAAAATTATCAGGTGTAGATTTAACTTTTAACGATCCTTTAGCTGATTACTTTTTTGATATAGGGTATGGATATAATCAACCTACTATAAATGGAATACCAATTACTGGTACTGGTGTTGGTGATATTTCTGCTGAGGAAGTTGAAGATTTCTTTGATATTCAACTCCATGATAATACTGAGTATTTTTTAATAAACCGCCAACCAGATCCTATAACAGGAATTGACACAACCCCAGATGGTGTAACTGATACAAATTTAAAAGCTTATACAAAAACTAAACTATTTTTAGATTTAAAAAATGTACTAGGAGTAACATGGTACAACCAGAATGCTGAATCAACATCCAAATTACCTTTTTGGTCTGTAAGTGGTAATCCTAATTCCCCATCATCATATTATAATGATGTAAATTATGATGTTCATACTAATTCATTTTTAAATGAAAATGATCCATGGTATTTTGAATTTGGTAGAAATGGTTTACCTATACCAACAAATGGATAAATGATATAAAAACATAAAATAATAATATTTATAATAAAACTAATATGAAATTAGAAGCTTTAAAAAAAATTTTAAAAGAAACAGTTAGAGAAGTAATACAAGAAGAGTTAAAAGATATACTTTTAGAGGCAGTAAAATCTCCAAAAGTTATAACATCAACTCCTATAGTTGAATCTATCCAACATACTACCCCACAACCTTTACCTACAGAAATAAAAATGTCTTCACAAGATAAAAGAGATGCTTATAAAAATATTTTAGGAGAAACAGCAAATAGTACTTTTAATAGTAGTCAAGCTCAATCTTTTAGACCTAACCCTTCAATGGATGTATCAAATGGAACCTTACCTGTAGGAAATGTAGGAATGGATCAGATAATGAATTTAATGAATAAAAACAATGGCTAGAATTGTAAATAATGTATTTCCTTCACCTAATAGTGGTAGTGCGGCTTTAGGTTTTAGTTTTCCATTATCAGGACCAGCTGTTTTTAATCCTACCTTTACTACTAAAGAAGTTGTAAAAACTAATTTAATTAATTGGTTATTAACTAATACAGGTGAAAGAGTATTTAGACCTAATTTTGGTGCTGATTTAAGATCTTTAATATGGGAGGGAGTAAATGATGGGACAACATCGGCACTTGAAAGTCGTATTAGAGATAATATATCATCAAATTTTCCTTCAATAGAAGTAAAAAACATAAACTTTGACAACCAACCAGATCAAAATACTATAAATTTTATTTTAGACTATGAAGTTCGTAATATTGGACAAATAGATCAACTTAATATACAACTACAATAATGGCAATTTTAAATAGAAATATAACTTATACTAATAGAGATTTTAATACTTTTAGAAATTCACTTATTAATTATTCTAAAACTTATTTTCCAAATACATATAATGATTTTTCAGCAGATTCAACAGGGATGTTATTTATTGAAATGACTGCATATGTAGGTGATGTTTTATCATTTTATTTAGATAACCAAATTCAAGAAACTTTTATACAATATGCAAGACAAGAATCAAATTTATTTGATTTAGCTTATATGTTTGGTTATAAACCTAAGGTAACAACTGCTGCAACAACAGAAATTTCTTTTTATCAACAATTACCATCTAAGTTAATAACGGATGGGGGATTAAATACTTATGTACCTGATTTTGATTATGCCCTAAAAATACCATCAGGTATTCAATTAACATCAAATGAAAATACAAGTATTAAATTTATAACAGAAGATGCTGTTGACTTTTCAGTCTCATCTTCTCAAGATCCTACTGAAGTATCAATTTATGCGTTAACAGGAACTAATCCCGATAGATTTTTACTTAAAAAAGTAAGAAAAGCAATATCAGGTACTATTAATACTATTAATGCAACATTTACAGCTCCCTCAAAGTTTCAAACATTAGACTTAAATGCTTCTAATATTATAAACGTATTAGATGTATTTGATAGTAATGGTAATGAGTGGTATGAAGTATTAAATTTAGCGCAAGATACAGTGTTTACAACAAAATTAAACGCAAGTTATAATGATCCTAACGCAGTACAAGATGATGCACCCAATTTATTAAATTTAAAACAAGTACAAAGAAGATTTACTTCAAGATTCTTAAATAAAACTACTTTACAATTAGGTTTTGGAGCAGGAACTGTAAGTGATAATGATGGTGAGATTGTACCTAACCCAGATAATGTAGGAACAGGGTTAGCTTTTTCTAAAGACAAATTAACATCAGCATATTCACCTTTAAACTTTATGTTTACTGATACTTATGGTATTGCTCCCTCAAATACAGTTTTAACAGTAAGATTTTTAACTGGTGGTGGTTTAGGATCTAATGTAGCATCAGGAACATTAACTTCTTTTGATGCTGCAAATATTACTTTTGTTAACCCTAATATTGCTAATTCAAATATAGCAGATATAATTTTCCAATCAGTAGCTACAAATAATTTAATGGCAGCAGATGGAGGACAAGCTGCTGACTCAATTGATGAAATAAGACAAAATGCTTTAGGTAACTTTCAAAGTCAATTACGAACTGTTACACAACAAGATTATATGATTAGAGCTTTAAGTATGCCTGCTAATATAGGTACTATAGCAAAAGCATATATTCAACCTACTAAAGTAGCAGAATACCAATTAGGAGAATTACCTACAATTTTAGATATGTATGTTTTATCTTATGATAGTAATAAATATTTAAGAACTGCATCTCAAACATTAAAACAAAATTTAAAAACATACCTATCAGAATATAGAATGATAAATGATAGTATAAAAATTAAAGATGCTTATATAATTAATATTATATGTGAATTTGATATAATAGTATTACCAAATTTTAATAATAATGAAGTAATTTCACTTTGTATAACCTCATTAGCAGAATATTTTAATATTAATAATTGGAATATAAACCAACCTATAATGTTAAAAGAATTAAGTATACTTTTAGATAAAGTAGAAGGAGTACAAACTGTAACTAATGTAAATATAAAAAACATATCAGGTGTAACTAAAGGGTATAGTAATTATTCTTATGATACAATAGCTGGCACAGCTAATGGAGTAATTTACCCATCAGTTGACCCTATGATTTTTGAGTTAAAATATCCTTCACAAGATATTATAGGTAGAGTAGTACCATTATAAATAAAAAAATATGAGTTTATTAGAAAGATATAAAAAAACATTAATAACAGGAACTAGAGGAGATCAAGGTGTTATAGAATTTGAAGCTAATGGGGCTTATTTAGGTAATAATCCTGGACCAATACCTCCTAAGGTATCTCCTCTTGAAAAAGAATATGAAAAGGGTAATGCAGATCAGGAATTAGATGGAACACCAAAAAACGGTGGGTCAGATAATGATCCTTCATCTGGTTTTGTACAAAGATATACCCAAGATAATGCATATTATACAACACAAGAAGGATTAGTAAGGTCTAATATCTCAACTAATGATTTAATTCAATCAACTGCTATAACAGGTTTAGATGTTGAAGATAATGCAGCTGGAGTAGATCAAGGAGGTACTGGAGGACCTATCAATGATCCTAACTACTCAGGCTTTATACAAAATTATACACCCCAAAACCCATATTATACAACTCAAGAAGGAATAGTAAGAGCTACAGAAGGTGAATCTTCTTTAACAGATACTTTAAAAATAACAGCTTTAGATGTTGAAAATCCCGAATCAGGAGTAAAACAAGGATCAGGAGGAGGACCTAATAGAACATCAGCTGCAAATGGTGAAAAATCTACCTTTTTAGATGGTGGTAATTATAAAGTTTTAAGATATCCTACAAGAGCTCAAGAAATAAATTCAGAATATAATGTTGAAGATGCAGGTACTTTAGAAACTATGACTTTACAACAATATACTCCTAATAGGACCTATTTAGAAGTATTAGCTGATCCAAGTTTAGAAATAGAAGAAGTTATAAAATCAACACCACCACCAACTGGAGAAGAACCTGGAGGGGGTGTACCATCAAGTATTGATGATAGTATTGTTCCTCCTGATGTAGCTCCTTCACTTAATGACTTAAATTTTAATATATAACTAAATGGCAATTTATAAACTATTTCCCGAAAAAGACGCTACACTTTACACACAAAATCCTACTATGAACACAGGATTAGATGAAATATTAGAGGCATCTACTTACATATTAAATGCTAATGCCCAAACAAGTAGATATTTAATAAAATTTTCTCAAGATGAAATAAATGGAGCTTATGATACTTATATTTCTGGATCAGGTATAAGTTATTTAAGTGAAAATGCAAATGCTTTAACATCTTCTTTTGATGTATCAACCCCAGGAATTAATTATAAATCAGGTTTTTATGGAAATTTACCAATAACCTCTAGTAATGGTATTGGAGGAATAGTTTCTGTAACAACAGATAATAATGGAGGTATAACTAATATTAGTGTTAATAATAGGGGTAAAGGATATAAAATAGGAGATAAACTAACAATTGGGGGTTTAATCTCATCAACTTTAACAAACATTACAGCTTCATTCACATTAAATAATCTTGCTTTTAATATAAGACCTTGGGGTGCAGATTTAAAAAATTCTGCAGCCGTAGTAACAAATTTAAACTCTACTTCATATTTAAAAGTATATCCAATATCTCAAAGTTGGGATATGGGTACTGGAAAATTTGGGAATTTACCAATAACTACTAATGGTTGTAGTTGGTCATCTTCAACAACTGAAAACGAATGGTTTGATGCTAGTAGTGTTATTAATTATAAACCTAACACAACAGCTTCATTTAACTCAACTTATGGTGGTGGGGGTGGTGGAACTTGGTATACAGGATCTACAACATTAAAAAATATAACTCAATCTCAAACTTTTACTTATGCAAATACCATAGATTTAGATGTAGATGTAACTAATACTATAGATATTTGGGTAAGCGAATCTAAGGATATTGTTGGGGGTGATATACCAAATGAAGGGTTTATAGTTAAACAAACATCATCTGTTGAATTTATCCCTTCCCAATCATTTTCTTCAACATTTAAATATTATTCTGTTGATACGAACACTATCTATCCTCCACAACTAGAAATAAAATTTGATGATTTTTATTATGGGACATCATCAAAAATGGATACACTACCACAACCAGAAGCATTTATTTCTACTTATAATAATGATGGGATATATTTTTCTGAAAGTGTACAAAGATTTAGAATTGCAGCAATACCTCAATATCCTAAAAAAATATTTCAAACAGCATCTGGTTATTTAACTAATTATTATCTACCACAAAATTCATACTACTCAGTAAAAGATTCAGAAACTAATGAATATGTAATAGAATTTGATAATACCTACACTAAAATAAGTGCTGATACAACTTCAAGTTATTTTGATATTTATATGGGGGGATTAGAGCCAGAAAGATACTTTACAGTATTATTAAAAACAACTATAGATGGTACAACTAAAATATTTGATGAAGATATAATGTTTAAAGTAACTAATGGATAATGGATAGTACAAAAATAACTTTAAAGGCTCAAAGGTTTAATAAACAAAAATTTAATGAAACAGTAGATACTGAATTTACTCAATTAACTAATGTTCCTGATCCTTCTTACTTTAGTAGAGATGAAGCAAACATTGATGATTTTTGGTACCTTTATGATAAATTCTTTTATGTTATACCTAAACTTGGACCTATAGAAACTCATCAGTATCTTGCTAAAACTAGTGGTGAATATGCTGATTTTAATAATATTAGTGATGAAATACAAGCTTTATTAGATGAAATAGCAGAATTAAGAATAGAAAATTTAGGACTAATACAAGATTCTACAAATTTAGATGAAGGAATATTTGTTCCTGATGATGTAGGTAATGACACTAACTCAGATGGATAATAAAAAATAAAAAAAATGCCTATACCAGTTTCATCTTCACAATTTTCAATAGAAGCTTCAACTTTTTTAAGGGAAGGATTTGAGTTAAGTCTAGATACTATTGTGCCTTCAATAGTATTAACAGGTTCATATTCTCCAACTGAAAGTAAAACACAATTTTATATATATGATTATGCTAAAAATTTAGTACATTCTAATTTAGATTATAATTCATTAGGTTCTTATTTACCTCCAACTCCAGGAACAACAACAAATACAAATATACTTAATTATAACCAATTTGAATTAAACCCAACCGAAGATATTTATAATCAAGGGTTTGCTAATGGTAAATATTATGCTGTTTATAATTTTATAGATTATGAATTAGATTCACAACTTAAAGAAGTTGATTCTGTACCTACGGGTGGAGATTTATCAAATATTAAAATAACTTATTCTGGTCATCCTTATTTTTTAAAAGACATATCAGGGGATAGAAGGGAAATAAGAATACAAAATAACTTTCTTAACTCAACACAAATTGAAAATGCTTATAATACATTTACTTCAAAATTAGAAGCAAGAAATGATGCTGATGAATTTTATGTATCCTTTCCGGGTAATAGAAATTTTATAGGGGTTAATACTCAATTAGAATTACCAACATATGGGGATGGTTCAATTATTGCAACTTCAATTTTAATAAAATTATATAAACCCTTACCTAAAGAATTTGAGGTAGAACAACAACTACAAATAATTTCAAAAACAGGAGAAACCCAAGCTTTTGAGGTAAATTATCAACCTAATTTAGAATTTATAGATAATTTACTTACTTTAAAGGGACCTAATTATAATATTGATATTAAAGATAGAATTAATAATTCAACAGAATTTAAAACTCTAGATGATTTAGTTAATACTAAAACATCTTCATCATACTACCAGTTAAATTCCTTAAAGGACCAAAAAGGAGTTGTTTTAAGGAAAAATTGGGCAGATTGGAGTCAATTTGTAAAATACTCATCAGCAGAACAAAGATTAAATAATTTTTATTCTAAAATGGTTTCTATTGAAAGTGCTTCAGCAGAATTAGAATTGCTAGAAACTATTACTGATTCAACTACAGCTTCAGCTGATTTTTCATCTAGTTATAATTTAGTTAGTGATAATATAAATCAACTTATAACCAAATTTGATAGTTATGAATATTTTTTATATTATATAACAGGATCAGAATCATGGCCTAAATATAATTCAGATACATATCCTTATAATAATTATTCAATAACAAGTTCACAGGTTTTAAATTGGTTTGGAAGTACTAATGAAATAAGTGCTTATTATAACTCAGGAAAAAACCAAATATATTCTGCTTCTAGATATGATAATGATAACCAAGATTATTTATATTACTTAATTCCTCCTTTTATTACAGATAATAGCAGTAATGATCAATATAAAAGTTTTGTAAATATGGCTGGTCAATCCTTTGATGAGATGTATTTATATACAGAAGCTGTTGAACAAGTTAGAAATACAAATTCAGGTTTAACAGGATCTGTCCTACCTTTAGGATTAGCTGATGAAGTAATTACGTCTTTAGGATTTGATACTTATGCTAATGATTTTAATTCCGTTGGTTTTAACCCAAATTCAGTTGGGGTTTTTCCTGCAACGGGTTCTGGTTTAGAATATATAACACGTTATATAGATATAGCATCAGGTTCAGTTATAAATTATTATGACCAACAAGAATCAACATTAGGTTATGTAATATCATTAGCTGATCCTTCATTTCCATATCCTCTAAACAATTCAGCCCAAGAAATTTATAAAAGAATATTTCATAATATGATTTCCCTTGTAAAAAGAAAAGGTACAGTTACAGGGTTAAGACAATTAATTAATATATGGGGTGTTCCTAACACAATGCTTCGTATAAGTGAATTTGGAGGTAAAAATAAAGATGATGAAAATGATTATGATTTATGGATGAATCGTTATAGTACTGCTTTAACTACTTATCCTTCTTCTAATGCTTTTGAAGGTCAACAAGCAACTGTAACAATGACTTTTAGTGGGACAGGAGCAGGATTTAGTGGTGGGATAAATTTTTGTAAAGCTCTAATAACTGTACTAGATATTAATGGTGTACTTCGATCAGAAACATATTCTATAACTACATCTCCTAGTGATCAGGACACAGATATAGGAGGAGGTATAATTGGTGTTTATCAAGGAGCAGGAAAAACTCCAACTGAAAAAGCAGCTAATTTTCTCCAAGCTATAAACTCATCAGTTTCAACAATTAAAAGTTATATAACGGCAACAGTTGATGGAGCAGGAAGTATTACATTTAGAACAATAAATAGTGGAACCTTAAATAATAGTAATGGTGGATATGCTGCGTTTGCAAACTGGGGTCCTTTAATTTCAACACCAAATACAAGCACATTTTCAGGTGGAATAAATGGAACCTTAAATACTCCTAGTAGTCCTAGTGGATCTATTAGAATACCTTGGCAACCTTTAACAAGTAATTATTATGCAGATAATCAATATGCTGTACCTGACTGCATACAATTTAGATTTAAATCAGATGAAGCTATAACAGCTACTTCTAATTTTTCTCAGTCTTTATTAGTAAAAGGAAATTTATATAGTGGGTATGCTGATTTTGGAATAACATTAGCTTATTCAGGTTCACAATCTGGATCTTGGTCAGGAGCAATTTTACCTACTGATAATCAATATGGGGAATTAACATTTTTTATATCAGGTTCTACTCTTCAACAGAGAACAGTAGTATCAGATCCTATTTCTTTACCATTTTTTAATAAAGGGTGGTGGTCAGTTCAATTACAAAGAAATACTCATATTGCTATGACAGGCCAAGATGGTGTAAATCAAGTATGGGAATTAAAAGTAGCAAATTCAATATATGATGGTTATGATGGCAATCAAATAGGATTTACGGGATCAGCTACAATTTCTAAAACATCCGTAAATAATACATATAATGAAGCATGGAATAATACTCATGGTGTTACTGCTTTATCCCCTAGTGCAAACTCATTTGCAAAAGGATATAGTGCTGTTGCCTTAGGAGGAATGATGCAAAGTGCAAGTGCTCCTAATCAATTTTCTGGAACTACTATAACTGATCAAGTAAATAGATTAAATATAGGAAATGGTTTTTCTGGATCATTTCAAGAATTTAGATATTATAGAAGAGCTATGTCTGGTTCCCAATTTAATGATTATGTAATGAATCCTGAATCAATTCAAGGACATGGAGACGCAAATACAGGACTAGGTAGTTCATATGATTTATTATCCTTCAGATTGCCCTTAGGAAATGAATTAGAGTATACTGAAGTCTCAGGAAGTGCAAATGGTGTAGATTGGAATAATGCCCAAGGAGGACAGGTAAAATTTCTTTCCTTTGGAGGTAATTCTTTCTTTGCAGGAGAAAATGCATTTGGTTCACTACATCCTTCATTAGTTAATAAATTAGGATCATTATTTACTTCATCTTTTATTACAACAGCTAATGTAACTTCCTCTCAATATGGTATAGCATACCAAGGAAGAGATAGTAGCTATACAAATGCACAAACTGCTTCATATCTAGTTCCAAATACAGAACTAAACTATATGGATCAGCCAGCAGCTGGTATTAGAAATAGAATTAAAAATAAAATAAATATAATTGATGGTAATGAATATGGTACTACATTATCTCCTTTTAGATCAATACAACAAGAATTTGAACAAAGTGGTAGTTATACAGAGGATATAAATTCATTAGAAGTTGCATTTTCTTTTCAAAATGAAATAAATGATGATATTATAGCTACATTTGGACATGGGGTAGTTTCAGACGCAATAGCGGATCCAAGATTTATATCTGAAAGTTCAGATAGATATCCTGAATTAACTCGTATAGCTGAAGATTACTTCAAAAAATATCAAGGTGTTACTGTTGATGACCCAACATATATAGAAAGACCTAATATAGTAGAAAAAGAATATGATTATAATAGACTGATAAAATTTTACGAAACATCACTTTTTAAAGCAATAAAAAATTATGTTCCTGCACGTACTAGCTTAAGTACGGGAATTGTCGTAAAACAACATCTATTAGAACGAAACAAAACTGATGCCGTGATTGGTATGACTATTGATACTCCTATAGCTAAAACGCCTGAAACCGGATCTGATAGTTGGGGGTATACTACTCAAACAGGATTTAATAGTGTAATTTCAAATAAAAATTTACTTATTACTTCAAGTATTGCAGTAGGTTTTTTAACAGGCAGTGCTGGGGGGAGTGTTAATAAATATAATGTAATAACTAATGAAGGACAGTACTATCAAAGTGAAAACTCTAATGTA
>TARA_R110001592_G_scaffold266_11_pt1 | contig 13226 bp, 11 predicted proteins | sample TARA_R110001592 | Tara Oceans TARA_R110001592 (sample SAMEA4398387) | marine metagenome | biome: Polar Biome; feature: [SRF] surface water layer (ENVO:00010504); material: water (ENVO:00002006), including particulate matter (ENVO:01000060) such as... | depth 5 m
ATCTGCAGCCGATGAAAAAATATGAGGAATTATTTTTGCTGTAAATTTATCTTTAGAATACCCCAAAGTTGCATTAATATCTAACAAACCAACAGAGTTTATATGATTACCAACATAAAAATAATCCATTAAACCATTAAATTTATGATTGGTTCCGTACAAAGGATTAAAAGATTTAATTTTAGTGCTTGAATCATTCATATCTTTACCAGACAAATACTCCACTCCTAACCCAAGATTAAATTCTCCTGAAGCTTTGTAGTCTATAGCACCGCCAAAATAGTTGGCATTAATTTTATTCCCAGAAACATTACCTGTTTGAAAATAAATTGCAGCATCAAAAGATATTTTTCCGGTATTAAAATTTGCCCTACTTCCTAAAGTTTGAGAGTAACTTAGCTCTTCTTCTAAGTTAGAGTTTAAAAATTCAACACCGTTATTTAAAGCTAAGAAACTCAAACCTAAGTTATTTATACTTGTATGATACCAAGCATATTGAAACGTTTTATACCCTGCAACATTGCTATATAAAGAATTTATAAGTTGCTCAGAATCATTATTTAAAGAATAACCAATATCTAGTTTTCCGTTTTCTGATGTTTTTATCTTTGCTATAACGGCATCAAAACTTCTGGCTTGTTGCGCCCAATCAACATTACCGAAAATTCTACTATCATCATAATCAATTTCTTGCCTTCCTATTTTTAGAGAAAAATTATCAGAAAATTGATATTCTCCCCAAGCTTGATGAAAAGAATTTGCCTTATCATCCGAAGCCAAAGTACTTACATCTCCCCAAACTCTAATATTTTGTAAAGCAATACCAAGTGTTAAATTTTCTTGTTGAAAATTAAAATTAACTCGACTTCTTTGAGAGATAAAATTAGCACCTTTTTCACCATTATTCAAGAGTGTTTTATACCCATGTCTATTTTCAAAACGTGGTCTAATTTCTGCGGATATTTCAACTTTTTGAGCAGAAATAGAAAAGGTAAAAAACAAGAAACCTGTAATTAAAAAAAGTGATTTTTTCATATTGCTATTTACTGTTTTTTTGCTCTAAAGCAATTGCTTTTGGAAACAAAATATTATTTTCTAAATGTATATGTTGATGCAAGTCTTGTTCAAATTCGTCTAGTTTTGCATACAACGCTTTAAATGTATTACAAGCGGATTCTGGCGGAGTGTAATCGTTAGAAAGTTGCTTTATTTCTTTTAAAATATCACCAGCATTTTCGTGCTCTATTTCCATCATTGCAATGGGATTATTTACGGTTCCAAAATGCGGAGTTTTTACCTTAATTCCTTCTTTATCAGATTTTACCAATTGTTTTATAAACGGAAATAAGATTAATTCTTCTTTTTTCATGTGCGCCGCTAATTCTTGAGCAACGATGTTAAAAAGTCTGTTTATTTCTACAACTTCAGTATAATGATGACCATGAACTTTGGCTACTCTTTCTGCATATTGCAATAATAAAGGCATACTTTCTTCCACATAGGCATGATGTATATTTACTATATGATCTGCTAAAAAATCTAGTTTCCAGCTATCATAATTATAGGTTTTAGAAGTAGAATTATTAATTTCTAATAATTCTTTTTCAAGTTTTTCATAAGAAATATTATTCTTAGCACATGCTTTTTCTATGGTAATTCCGCCTCCACAGCAAAAATCTATTCCATGTCTTTTAAATACATCCGCAGTTTTTATATTATTTGTAACCACTTCTGCTACAGTGTTTTCTTTAGTAATATTCATAATTTTAGTTCTTAACTGTTTCTATAATTCTTTTAATTGTTTCTTTATTATCAACTCCCAAACCTTCTTGTTGATGCACTAATTCTCCTTGCGGATTAAACACACTTATAATATTAGAGTGCGAAAAATCTAACGGGGATATTTCTTTATATTTTACAGCCAAAACATTTGCAAATTCTCTAACTCCAATTTCTGTACCTTGTAAAAAAGTCCATTGATTTTCATCCATATAATTTTCTATGGCAAACTGTTTCAATTTTTCTGGAGTATCCGTTTTTGGATCAATACTTACTAAAATATAGCTGACTTCATTTTTATATTCCTCTGGAATTTTAGCTTCTATATTTCTCATATCTGCGGCTAATCTTGGGCAAGCGGCTTTACAAGTAGTATAAATCATTACAACCACCAACGTTTTACCTTTTAATTCTTTTAAGGTGATTGTTTTGCCTTCTTCTGTATTCCATTTTGATGTTAAATTGAATATAGATTCATCAGAAATAAAATCGATGGCAACTTTTTTTGATGGTTTTGATGTTGGTTTTAAATCCATTTTACAAACAGGACAAGTACCTTCCGCTATATAGACTTTATTACCCTCGCATTTCATTGGACATTGAAATTCAGTTTTATCAGCTACTTTAGGAGTTTTATTGCAAGAGCAAAAAAATAAGACAGTTCCAAAAAATAATATTATTAGTTTCGATTTCATTTTAGTTTGTTTTATCATCTTTTACACATCTAAATCCAAGGTTTTTCATAGTGTATTTTGCCTTTAAACTTCCTCTAATTGCATAGCGCATAAATGCGGCATAATTCATTAAATCCGTAGCGTTAATTGCTGCACTTCCACAGAATAAATTACTATCTGTATCTACATCTTTTCTAGATTCACCAGAAATCAAAACAGAATTAAAATCGGATGTCCATTCCCAAACCAAACCATGTAAATCATACACATTCCAGTAATTTTTGAATGTTGAGCCTATTGTTTGATTAAAGGATTTCGGTTTTTCGTACCAACTCAAAATATATGCATTATAGGTTTTCTGTACTCTGGCATCCGCCATTTTTTCATCTGCCATGGCAACATATTCCCATTCATCAACAGTTGGTAATCTTTTACCTAAACATTCGCAATAACTCTTTGCTGCAAACCATGAAATATTTGTTATTGGTGAATTTAATTTCTGATTTGCATTTAATATCGTATCAGATTTCCAATCACGTAGATAGCTTTCATCAACAAATAATTTTATTGCATTTGATTTTTGCCATTTTGGGTATTTCTTTACGAATTCTAAAAATTCTTTATTGGTAACGGGATATACATCCATAAAAAAATCATCTATTGAAACTTTCATAGAATCTCTGCCGTATAAAGGGATGTATGCATTTCCTTTAATTTTTACCATTTTAGATTGACAATTTATGACGGGGGCGTATGCTAAAATTATACAAATTGCCAATCTTAAAATAGTTTTCATTGATTTGAATTAATATTATTAGTTACTATTTTTTACTTCGTTAACGCTTTTTACTGTAACATTCGTTTTGTTGTTACCCCAAGAATTATACACATACGTCATCACATCTGCTACTTGAACATCCGTTAAAGTTTGTTTTGTCATTACACTATTGTATTTATTTCCATTGACTGTAATCTCTCCTGTTTTTCCATTTAAAACGATGCCAATAGCTCTTTTAACATCCGCATTTAAATAATCTGATTTTGCCAAAGGAGGAAAAGCATTTGGTATTCCTTGACCTTCTGATTGATGACACGCAAAACAAGTTTTCATGTATACATTTTTTCCGTCAACAAGTTTTTGAGCTAATGTCTTCTCTACAACGTTTGCAACAACTTCTTTTTTATTAGTATCTGGCATTGTTTGAATTGTTCCTCCTTCTGGATGGTAAATTCCTTCTTGTTTCACACCTGAATATAATTTTTTATTTTCTTCGCCTGTAACTTTTAACATTCCTAAAGCACCTTTGTTAAATGCTCTAAATATTGCATGATCTACTAAAATAAATGTTCCAGGAACTTCTACTTTAAACTCTACAATTGCCGCGCCGCCAGAAGGAATTGAAGTTGTTTGCACATTTGTGTTTATCAAGTCTCCACCTTCAACATTTACCTTATCAAAAATTTCTCCAATAACATGAAAAGAGGATGTTAAATTTGGGCCACCGTTTCCAACAAATAAACGTACCGTTTCACCAACATTAGCAGTAATTGCATTGTCACCAGTTAATGCACCAACTTTACCATTAAAAACAACATAATCTGCATCTTCTTTAATTGCTTTTGTCATATCAAAAGGTTGTAAACCTTTTTCGCCATTAGCACCTTTAGTATAAAAATCACCTTGCATAATGTAGTATTCTTTATCTACTTTAGGCAAACCTCCTGCCGGTTCAACTAAAATTAAACCGTACATTCCGTTTGCAATATGCATTCCAACTGGTGCTGTTGCACAATGATAAACATACAACCCTGGGTTTAGTGCTTTGAAAGAAAATGTTTTGCTATGACCTGGAGCAACAAAAGAGGATTCTGCTCCACCTCCAGGACCAGTAACCGCATGCATATCTATATTGTGAGGTAATTTATTATCTGGATGATTTGATAATGTAAATTCTACCAAATCCCCCACTCTGGTTCTTATAAAACTTCCTGGAACAGAACCTCCAAATGTCCAATACACATATTGTACACCATCTGTCATCGTTCCTTCTTTTTCAATAATTTCCATATTTACTAAAAGTTTTTTTGCAGTTCTATCGCCTACAGGTGCTGGTACAAAAGGTGGTGCTGTTAATTCAGCTTCCATAGTTCCTTTAATATAGATATCGGCGGTATCTAAAATTGCTAGCTCTTTACTTTCTTTGTTCTTACAATTTGTTAGCAACAAGCTGACTAAAATTAATAAGCATATTGATTTTAATGAATTCATGTTTAATTTGTTTTTAGTGAATAATTTAACGACAAAAGCTCAAATAGTCTTTTATTAAGACAAATTTATGACTGTTTTAAAATAAAATATATGACAAATATCATATAAAAGGATATTTTTATCTTTTTATATTTGTAGAAGTATAGAAGGTTATTTTGAGCCCGTAAATAGGTCCTTGCAACCACATTTTAAATCAAATAACTAGTCTTAAAAAAAAATATAATAGATTGTAAAAAAGAGTATCTCAAAATTAGAAATGGTAGCATTATTTTTTCAAAACCTGTAAGAATTAAAATAAAAAAAGCTAATTTGAATCTTTAAGCATAAAACAGCAAATTTTGCTCATCAAAAAAAAAAGTCTAAAATATAATTTACGAGAAAATTGCAGGTGTGCATACTATTGATAAAATTCGTCCATATTGTATAGTCCAATTAGACAGAAATAAATAAAATTAATTTGTTGTACTTCTTTTTTAGTATTCTATTAAAAATAATAATTTTAAAATTTTATAACATAATTCATGATAAAAGTTGAAAAACAAAGTTTAATCGCCATTAGCTATTTTTTAGTTGCTGCTTTTTTAGGGATTATACTGCGCTTATTCCCTGTTACAAATGTAGCTGCAACCTATAAATATATCGTACATACACATTCGCATATTGCTCTTTTAGGTTGGGTTTATGTAGCTTTAACTGCTTTAATTTTTAGAGTATTTATAAATAAAAAAGCTAAAAAAAAGTACTTTAAACTATTTTGGTGTACACAAATTACCATTTTAGGAATGTTAGTTAGTTTTCCAATAACTGGATATGCCTTATTTTCGATTATCTTTTCTACGCTTTTTTTAATTTGTACTTATTGGTTTTACGCAATTTTTAGAAAACATACTACTTGCGACAAAACAAGTTATTCTTATAAATTTATCAATACTTCCATCTTTTTTTTAGTGATTTCTAGCATTGGTCCCTGGGCTTTAGGTATCATTATGAATACTTTAGGCAGCACATCTCATTGGTATAAAAATGCAATCTATTTCTATCTGCATTTTCTATATAATGGTTGGTTTATTTTTTGCCTTATAGGTTTATTTATTTTCCTATTAGAAAAACATAAAATTTTAATCCATAAAAAAGCATTTTCTTCATTTTACATGCTGATGGTTTTAAGTTGTTGTCTCACTTTATTTTTATCTTTTCTATGGATAAAACCTTCCATTTTTGTCTATTTTTTAGCCTCAATTGGTGCTTTTATTCAGTTGATTGCACTCATCAAGTTTCAACAAATAATTACTTTTATTAAACCTGATTTATCAAAGAACTTAACTCCTTTTATATTTCGATTATTACAATTTATTTATATCCTTTTTACATTAAAAATTGTCTTGCAGTTGGTAACTTCCATTCCCTATTTTGCGGAACTAGTTTCGCAAATTATCGATTTTGTTATTGGATATTTACACCTAACTTTTTTAGGAATTGTTAGCTTAAGTTTGTTTGTTTTCTTAAAAGAATTTAGCTTGATAAAGCTCTCAAAATTTTGGATTCGAATTTATTTAACAGGATTTATTTTATCAGAAATACTTATTTTTTACAAGGGATTCTGTAACTGGCAACAGCTATCAATCATCTCTAATTATTATGTAATTTTAGTACTCATAAGTTCTTTAATTCCGATTGCCGTTTTAGGAATATTTTATCAAAATTTTAAAACTATTTTCGCCACTCAGCAAGAACTTCCGTAGCAAATTTGTTACATTGATGTAAGGTTTCTTTAATATGATCTAAAGTAGTTTTAGGATTTATTAAACACATTCTTATTACAATTTGGTTTTGTAAAACCGTGGTAACCAAAAGTGCTTCTTTTGATGCCACTACTCTAGCAGAAATTTCTTGATTTAGTTTATCTAACTTTTCATCGGATAAATTTAAATCTAAAGGATTGTATCTAAAATTGATAATTGCTAAAGTTGCAGGTGAAACAATTTCCCAATTCTTACTTTTTCTTAGAATATCTTCCGTTTTTTCTGCCAAATCAATATTGTAAGAAATGGCTTCTTTAAAGGTTTCTAAACCATAGGTTTTTATAGACATATAAAATTTTAAAGCTCTAAACCTTCGTGTTAACTGAATGCCATAATCATAAAAATTAATTTCTGATTCATTGCCTTCAATATCTCTTAAATACTCTGGCTTTTCGCTAAAAGTACCGCTTAACCAAGAAGCATCTTTTACCAGTAAACAACCAATTTCATACGGCTGAAAAAACCATTTATGAGGATCTACAGTTAAAGAATCTGCACGTTCAATTCCTTGTAAAATTTTACTTCCTTTATTAGATAAAATTGCAGCGCCACCATAAGCACCATCAATATGAAACCATAAATTTTCTTTTTCACAAATGTCTGCCAAGGCATCTAAAGGGTCAACCGTTCCTGTATTTGTAGTTCCTGCGGATGCTATAATACAAAAAGGTTTTTTTCCTTTTAAACGATCTTTTGCAATTTCATTTTTAAGCTTATTAATGCTAAATTTGAACTCTAAATCCGTCGGAATTATTCTAATTTGTTCTTTTTTAAAGCCTAAAACTCTAATTGCTTTTATGTTTGATGAATGCGCTTGATCTGATAAATAGATAATTGCATCAGAAAAATCATCACCACATTTAATTCTTCTAGCAGTAACTAAAGCTGTTAAATTTGCCATAGAACCGCCACTTGTAAAGATTCCGCCTCCTTTTGTTACTGGGAAATTAAACATTTTTAATAACCAATTTAGCGTAACAATTTCTAATTCTGCCGCAGCCGGAGAAACGATCCATCCACCAGAAAAAATATTAAAACCTGTGGCTAAAGAATCTGCCATGGTACTAATAAAATTATTTGGTCCTGGTACAAAAGAAAATGCTTTTGGATGACTAGAAATGTTGCTATTTGGCATAACATTTTCCATTACAAAGTCTAAAACCTTATCCGCAGGCATTCCTTTTTCTGGAGCTTCTTGTAAAAAAATAGTATCCATTTCTTTCCTAGAAGCGGCACTTACTGGTTTTTTACTTTCTATATGTTCATAATGGCTCACAATTAAATCTACAATTTTGTAACCATAAGATTTCATTTCTTCTACTGATAAATCAAAAAAAGGCTTCATTTTTTTTATTTTGCACAAAATTACAAGATGTAAAATACAAATTGGCTAAAAAATATCATTTTATAAAAAATTATCAATTTCATAAATTAATTAGCGGTTTAAACAGCTCAAATTAGTAGGATTAACAAATAAAACGAACTTTCACTTTTCTTTAGTAATCAACAATATTCTTTTCGTTATTTTTGCTCCAAATAAAATATCTTGAAAAGATTCTTTTTTTTATTACTGATCATTTTTACGTCAATTTCTTTTTCACAAGAAAAAAGAAAAATTGAATATTATGCGGAACAACAAGAAGCGGATGAAGAAAAATATCCAGGAGCAACAATGCTTTTAGGTAATGTTAAGATGAACCATGAAGGTATCGAATTAACTTGTCAGCGAGCGTTGTATTATAAAAAAGAGAACTTTTTTAAAGCCATTGGTAACGTTTTTATAAAACAAGGAGATACTATTACGCAAACTAGCGATTATGCTGATTATGATGCAAACTATAAGCAAGCGCTTTCTTGGGGAAATGTAGTTTTGAAAGACCCAACGATGACGTTAACTACAGATACTTTGCAGTTTGATAGAATCAATCAAAAGTTATATTACAAAACGTACGCAACTATTAAAGATGCTACAAATACATTAAAAAGTAAAGTAGGAAATTACTATTTAGAAAATAAAAAATTTATTGCCACTACAAGAGTAACCGTCGTAAATCCTGAGCACAATTTAGTATCTGATCATTTAGACTATTATACAGAAACTGGTTTTACATATTTATGGGGACCATCAACCATTACAAACACAAAAAATAGCAATAAAATTTATTGCGAAAAAGGGTTTTATGACACAAAAACAGATATTTCTCACTTTGTAAAAAACGCAAAACTCTATCTAAAAGAAAGAACTGTTGAAGGCGATAGTTTGTATTATGATAAGAAAAAAGGTTTTGCATCTGCTACCAATAATATTCGAGTAATTGACACGATTCAGAATTTTATTACCAAAGGGAATTATGCTGAAATTTTTGAGTTAAAAGATTCACTTTTTATCATCAAGAAAGCGGTGGCAATTTCAATTGTAGAAAAGGATTCCATGTTTATTCATGGTGATACTTTGTTGGTTACTGGTAAAGCAAAAAAACGTATTGTTAGAACCTATCATAATGTAAAAATATTTAAATCGGATTTGCAAGGAAAGTGTGATTCTATTCACACAAATCAAGCAACTGGTTTAACTAAAATGTATAGAAATCCTGTTATTTGGTCTGATAAAAATCAAATTACTGGTGATACTATTTATTTAAAATCTGATGTTGATACAGAAAAACTAGACTCTTTAAAAGTATTTAATAATGCATTTATAATTTCTAAAGATTCATTGTCCGTAGACGATTTCAATCAAATTAAAGGTAGAAATATGTTTGGTAGATTTGAAGAAAACAAGTTAAAATCGCTTTTGGTAAAAGGAAATGCAGAGTCTGTTTATTATAACAGAAATGAAGAAACCAATATTATTGAGACCATTACAAAAGAAATTTCTAGCAATATTGAATTTACTTTTGAAAACGGAATCGTAGAATCTATAAAATATTTAACAGCTACAGAAGGAAAAACCTACCCGCCTTCTATGTTGCCAGAAGATGTGAAAAAGTTAAAAGATTTTATTTGGCGAGAAAGTGAGCAGCCCAAAAAAATGGAAGATATCTTTATTAAAGATACTGATGAAAAAAAAGCTCCTATAAAGAAAGGTGGTTTAAAAAAATCGGCAGCAATTCTTGATGAGAAATCCATCGAAAATAAAAAGCCTAAAAAAGAAATGAATTAACTGTTTCAGTTAAATAGCAATAACATGAAATCAGATTTTTTTAAATACCAAGCACAAACTTCTCCTCACCCACTTTCTATTGAAGTTTCTCACGCAAAAGGAAGTTATATTTATGATATTCACGGAAAAAAATATTTAGATTTTGTGGCCGGAGTATCCGCAAATAGTTTGGGTCATAATCATCCAAAAATTTCTGAAGCTATTATAAATCAAGTAGATAAATACACGCACGTAATGGTTTATGGTGAGTTTATTCAAGAACCACAAGTGGATTTATGCAAGTTATTAGCATCAACATTACCAGAAAATTTAGCATCCGTATATATTACAAACTCGGGTACAGAAGCGACAGAAGGGGCTTTAAAACTAGCAAAAAGAGTTACAAACAGAGCAGAAATTATTGCTGCTAAAAACTCTTATCATGGCAATACACAAGGTGCCATGAGTGTTTCTGGAGTTGAAAAACAAAATGCCGCATTTAGACCTTTAATTCCGGGTATTAAATTTATTGCTTTTAATTGCGACTTTTGTTTGCAAAAAATAACGCACAAAACTGCCGCTGTAATTTTAGAAACGATTCAAGGAGGTGCTGGATTTATAGAACCCATAAACGGTTATTTAGCAAAAGTAAAACAACGTTGCCAAGAAGTTGGTGCTTTGTTAATTTTGGATGAAATACAATCCGGAATTGGAAGAACGGGTACGTTTTGGGGCTTTGAAAATTACAATGTTGCTCCGGATATTATTATTGCAGGAAAAGGTTTAGGAGGCGGAATGCCAATTGGCGCTTTTATTGCTTCTTTTGAGCGCATGCGTTTGTTGCAAGACAATCCTAAATTAGGCCACATTTCTACTTTTGCAGGTCATCCAGTTATTGCTGCCGCTGCAAATGCAACCGTAAAAGAAATTCTAGATAAAGACTTACTTTCAGAAAGTTTACGAAAAGAAATCGTCATCAGAAAACACTTACAGCATCCATCAATAAAAGAAATTAGAGGAAAAGGATTGATGTTAATTGCTCTTGTTGAATCTCCTGAATTGGCAGCAAAAATTATTCTAAGATGTTTAGAAAAAGGGTTGATTTTATTCTTCTTATTATTTGAAGGAAAAGCCATGAGAATTACGCCTCCGTTAACTATTTCTGATGAAGAATTAATAATAGGATGTGCTATTATTATTGAAACTATTGAAGAATTGGTATAGGTTATTTTACCTAACTTAGCTAAATGTATTGAGTACCTTTAAGTTGTATAAACTATTTTTATTTATAAACTACACATATTATTATACTTATAATGTACATTCAGTATAAAAACGGGATCGCTGAAAACCGAAAAAAGTAGGCACTAAATAACTATATTTTATGAAAAAGCGAATTAATTTCTCAAAAAAATCAACTTTAATTGTAGTTCTTTTTACGTTAACTTTTGCATTTAATAGTTGCAAAGAGCCTGTAAAAGAAACGCCAATAGAAGTTGAAGAAATTATTATAGAACCCGAAAAACCTGAGTATTTTTCTCTTCGTCCAGAAGTTGAAAAAGCATACGGATATTCCCACGCAGTGAAAATTGGAAATGAGATTAAAATTTCTGGAGCTGTAAGTATGGATAATGAAGGAATCCCAATTGCAGTAGGAGATTTCCCACAACAAATGAAAAACTGTTATGCCGATTTAGATAGAATTTTAAAACATTTTGGGTGTACTTTTGATGATGTAGTTGTAGAAAATATTTTCACTACAAACATGCAACTATTTCTTGAAAATGCAGAATATCGAAATTACATTTACACAAAACAATTTCCTACAGGTTCTTGGCTTGGTGTTAAAGAATTAGCATTACCAGGATTTATGATAGAAATTGAACTTGAAGTTTATAAACCTGAATAATTACAAAATACACTAGTATAAAAACGATACTATTTACTGTATTAAACAGTCAGAGTTTCATAAAATTAATATGTTCCTTCATTGAAATATCATTAGCTGTATTTCAATCATTAAAACTATTTATAATGTTATATCATCTTAAATTATTTGTCAGTTTTAATTTAAATTTTATTATTTAATATCATGTAAATGAAAAAAAACAATCTAGATCTTTTTACCGAAATATTTGAAACTCATAAAGAATATCGTGGAACTGTAGTTGAAACTCATATTCAAAAGTTAAAAGAACTCGATGCCTATTTACCTAGAATGCAATCTTTTTTTATCGTAACAAATACGAGTACGAAAATGTATCCTTTTGTTAGTAAAAATTTTGAATATACCCTTGGCTTAGATAGAAAAAAAATGGCTACACTTGGTGCTCCATATTGGTTTTCTTATTTTCATCCAGAAGATTTACCAATTTGGATGCATGTATTAGAAGATTTAATGCTATTTACAATGACTGAAATTTTAAAAAAAGATAGACCTAAACTTTGTTATTCTTGGAATTTTAGAATAAAAAATAGTAATGGAGAATATTTAAATACTTTTGAGCATCTTACCCCTATCTTTTTTGATGAATCTGGCAAACCCATAATTGGTATTGCACATTTATGTATTGTTGGTAACGGAGAACAAAGGCCAATAATTGCAACCGTTAAAAAATTGAATGATAAAAATGAATATGAAACCCTTTTTTATAAAAACTATTCTCAAAAATTATTATCAGTTTCATTAACAAATAGAGAAAAAGATGTAGTTCGTTTATTAGCTTTAAATAAAACAAGTGCAGAAATTGCAGAAAACCTTTTTATTAGTAAACATACAGTAAATGTTCATCGAAAAAATATTTTAGGAAAACTAAACTTTGATTCTACGATACAATTAGTTCAATATTGTTTAGTAAATCAGTTGTTTTAAAATTTAAAATGAAAAGAAATAGAAAATTTTATTTGATATTAATCATAATAACAATAATTTTCGGGTTAATCTCACGAACAAATATAATTCCAGTATTAATCTACCCATATCTTGGGGATTACTTATATGCAATTATGTTCTTTTTTATTATTGGTTTCTTATTTCCTACTGTCGAAACATTAAAAATAACACTTATAAGTATTAGTATTTGTTACTCAATAGAATTATTACAATTATATCAATCTGAATGGATTAATGTCATTAGAAACAATAAATTAGGCGGATTAATTCTTGGATTTGGTTTTTTATGGAGCGATATAATAAGCTATACTTTTGGAGGAATTACAGGATATATACTTGAGAAAATATTTCATCCAAAACAGAATTATAATAAGTTGAAATAAAAACAATATATCTAACAAAATTTAATAGGATACTAAGAAAAAAACTTTAAATCGTTATTTATACGATTAAATTACATCTATAATAGAGGCTCCACTTACCTATGCAAAAGTATAGAAAAACAAGTCGAATATTACTTGAAATATTACAATTCAATCAGAAAAAAAATAGAAGAACCGAATCACAAGATAATAAAAAACCATTGCCTAACACCTAGTATTAAAATTAACTATAATTAGCTAAATTAAAACTTATTGGATTTTTGTAAACTTCTGAATTTCCGTTG
>TARA_R110001592_G_scaffold142414_1_pt1 | contig 13221 bp, 10 predicted proteins | sample TARA_R110001592 | Tara Oceans TARA_R110001592 (sample SAMEA4398387) | marine metagenome | biome: Polar Biome; feature: [SRF] surface water layer (ENVO:00010504); material: water (ENVO:00002006), including particulate matter (ENVO:01000060) such as... | depth 5 m
ACAGCCGCACATACCCTTAGTATTAGTGGTTCGCTTAATGTTAGTTCTGGAATAACTGGCTCTTTATTAGGCAGTGCAACTTCCGCATCTTATGTAGACACAGCTAATACTGCATCTCATGTACCTGCGGCTAACGTTGTTGGTACTGTAACTAGTGCATCAGCTGCCGTGTCTGCAGTAACTGCATCTCATGTAGCAAATACGTTATCATTTGAATCATTAACAACATTACCAACTGTAGTTAATGGTGCATTATCAGTATCGTCGAGTGGTGATTTATATTTTGGAAGTGCTAGTGTATGGTATAAAGTAACATTAGGATAATAAAGGTTAAACATGTTTAAAATATTTTATGCAGATAGTGATGCTACATTATATGAACATAAATCTGGATATAATACTGGGTTAGATGAAATACTAGAAATCGGAAAACGTTTAGATACGGATGGTGCAACATTAAAAAAATCTAGAGCTATTGTAAAATTTGATATGACAGAAATACAATCTGCATTAACAAAATACTCTGTTGGATTATCATCATGTAAATTTATGTTACAATTATTTACTAGTCAAGCTAAAAATTTACCCTCTTCATATTCAATTGATGCAAAGATTTTAGGACAAACTTGGAATAATGGAACTGGATATTTAGCATCAGACCCAAAAGTACAAGACGGAGTTAGATGGGCAGTTCCTCATGCAACTTGGTCATTAGGTGGAAGTACTGGAACATCATGGATTTCTAGTAGCCAAGATATACAAGTTAATAATTCATCACTATATGTATCTGGATCAGGTGCTGGTGGTAGTTGGTTATATCAAAGTGGTAGCGATTCTTTTAATACTGCTCTTTTTAATCAAACATTTTTTCATCAAATAGGATTAAACGAACAAGAAGAATTTTCGTTACGTACAACTGATATATACATGGATGTAACTGATGCTATTCAATTATGGATAAGTGGAAGTGGTGGTTTTAGTATTGACAATAATGGATTTTTAATGAAATTTTCAGATTCTGATGAATCTAATAATGATAAAGGTGTTATTAGCTTTTTTAGTAGAGATACTCATACTATATATGTTCCTAGATTGGTTATGTTGTTTGACAATGCCGAATATGATAATACTTTATCACAAATAGATTTAGACTCATATGCAGTTTTTACAAAAACAAAATCTCAATATAAAGATACTGAAATTAGTAAAATTCGTATATATGCTCGAGATAAATTTCCAAGTAAATCTCCAACTAATTTATTTCCTACACAAACAATAAACCGATTACCAGAAACAACATATTACGCTATTCGTGATGCAGCTACTGATGAATACATAATTCCGTTTGATGATATTTATAACAAAGTAAGTTGTGATTCTACAAGTAATTTCATTCACGTCGACATGAATAGTTTTATGCCAGAAAGATATTATCGATTAGAATTTAAAATTAAAGATGGAATCACAGAACAATACATTGATGACCAGATTTATTTTAAAGTAGTTAGATAATGGCAAAGTTAGGAAAAAATTTTAAAGTTAATTTAGGAAAACAGGCTGTTACAAATATTGTACAACAAGCAGTACAACAATCAATTGGCAGAGCAGTTGAAAAAGATCCAAGAATTCTTGAAAATCAAACAAAATACCAAAAAAATGGATTAACGTTTCAATCAAATAATAATAGTATAGTTCCTAGGAATCAAGGTGGTAATATTAAATTACAAGAAAGTGCTACAGATAATCCTTTATTAATAGTAGAAGCATCAGCAACAAAAATATTAAATAATTCTGTTTTAAAAGTTATAGATACACAATTTAATTATTTTAAATTTCCAGCTACTACTAGAATTATTGGCACAGATAATGCTGATATAGACTTAGACATTGATTTATCAGTTGATCAAGAAGCAGAAGATGTTATATATGCTAGATATAAACCATCTGAAAACAGAAAAATTCTTGCTGATCCAAATGGTAACGGAATTCCGTCTGGTATTTTAATAGATGAATTAGAAGAAGGACAACTTCCAAAAAAATCAAATAATTATTATATAACTAAACAAATTAAAGAGTCCGGAGCTGATTTACGATTCCGTATCAAAATTAATTTTAGATATGATAGTGATACATCGGATTTTAATACAACATATTTTTATATATCAAGAAATGGTCCTGATAAATACTTACAAAGAGATTATATACAATATTTTGATTTTGAAAATCCTTCAGCTGGCGGAGGGAAAATATCACAATATCAAGTACAAGATGCAACAAAGGACGTAGTTATTGCAAACTCAGAATTTGAAGTAGGCGATACATTTAGTATAACAGCATTAGCTGGTATTAATGATCCTAATAAATATAGCACAATAAATGCAGCTCAAACTTATTGGTCTATAACAGATGCTTCTAAAAATGTTGATGAATGGAATAGAGAAATATAATGTTAAAGCAATATAAAAATATCGATCAAGTATTAGCTGCAGAGAAATCTATCTCTGGAGAACGTATTTCTAAGAGCAAAACTGAGTTTTTAGATTTTGATGCACAAGAACGAGTATTTTTTAATTCAGATATTTTAAAACAATCTGATGAACAACGAATTGAATTACATGTATATTCTGATAATACGTGGATAACAGGTAATCATGGTATAGGTATTGAATCTAAAATACCACAATACCGAGATAATGATACAAATAAATTAATTAATCTAAATCAACCTGTAGCAATTGATTTATATAAACAATTTGAAAATTTAAAATTAACTGGTGGATCATATCGGTTTGTATTAAACTTTTTTAAAAATTTAATTGGTGATTATGGTCAACAATATTTAAGAATTGACGAAATTTCTCCAGATAGAACAGAATTACGATTAAGAGCTATAAATGCAGATAATGCAAAATTTTTAGAGCAAATAACAGATTATATACAAAATGTTAAACAAACAGGTCGTGGATATTATAAATCATATTTATTAAATTTTAGTAGAAATAAATGTGTGTTATTTGTTAATAGTGTTGTTATTGGCGAGTATTTATATGTTAAATTAGCTGAGCCATTATCTACCGAATTTGATGTAGATTTTAAATGTTGGATTGTAGAAGAACAAAAATCACCTTATATTGATACGGTTTCTATTTCACCTGTACGAACTAAGGCAATATTTAATAAACTATCTAATCCGAATTGGCAAGCTAACGCATCAACTGATATATCTTCAGAAACTAATTTAAAATCATGGACTGATCTATTAGGCTCATCCGTGCAAACTTCTCAAGAAATTGTAGATACATATTTTTCTGGAAGTTTAAGTGGTATCAAATTAAATATTGATTATTCAGATTTTAATAATTTTATATTTTATAGTTCGGCAACAGAAAGACTAAATAATTTAAAATATAAACTACAATTATTAGAATATTATACATCGCAAAGTACCGCAGTAGCTGAATTATCTGGATCGATAGCTACTACAAATGCATCTGACTTTAGTGTGCAACAAACTAATTTAATTGGCGGATTTGATTCATTTGAAAAGTTTTTATACTATAATTCATCATCAAAATTAACTACACATAACATATTACCGATAGAACCAACGGTACCACAAGTTACCGGAAGTTATATAACACCAATTCCTAAATCTAATTCTTCATATCCATATACATTATATCCAGTATCAAGTAGTCAATTTACAACATGGTTTACTGGAATATATGATTCTGCATCATTATATGATCAAAAAAATGCAAGTTCATTAATATATAATATACCAGAATTTATTAGAAATGATTCGAGTAATACATCATTAACTACATTTGTAACTATGCTTGGTCATCATTATGATATACTTTATACGTATATTAATCATATGACTAAAATAAATAAGCGTGAAGAAAATCCAAAATTAGGAATGCCAAATGAATTACTTTATTCGGTAGCAAAACAATTTGGATGGAATTTAACAAATGGTCAACAAAATCAAGATCTATGGCAATATGTTTTAGGAACAAATGAAGCAGGAGTACCATTAACTGGATCTAATAGTGTAGGCGATCCTTCTGTTTCTGGACAAGATACTACATATACTATATGGCGTAGAATTATTAATAACCTGCCATTATTATTAAAGTCTAAGGGTACTAAACGAAGTATACAAGCATTATTATCATGTTATGGTATTCCTCAATCCATGATAAGTATTAATGAGTATGGTGGCCCTAGATTAGAACGAGCGCCAATATATGAAAAATTAAATTTTGATTATGCATTAGATTTAATAACTAATGCAGCTGGGACTGTTACGGTTCATTACTCTCAAAGTATCGATGCTGTTGAATTAAGATTTAGAACAGATAATGTTCTAACTAATCCTACTATGTCCGGAACTATGAATTTGTTTACCATTGGTAATAACACAGTTAATGTAGACTTTAGTAGCGGTACCATGGGTACTATGCAATTAAATGGAACTAGTTCTGCAGAAATTGAATTATTTGATGGAGGATATTTAACTACAGTATTACGTACATCTGGAACTAATTTAGAATTACTAACAAAAAAAGCAAAATATGGAAAAATTATTGCGGCTGTTAGTGCATCGTCTCCATCAGCATTTGAAGACTCGGGTTCATTAGTTTTAGGAGATACTGCAGGTGTAAGTCGATTAGAAGGACAATTACAAGAATTAAGATTGTGGTCTACGAGTTTAGGAGATTCTGCATTTAATAATCATGTAACGGCGCCGGCGGCATATGATGGTAACATAGATGCATATGATGAATTAGTTTTTAGGCTTCCATTAACACAAAAAATTGATCATTCAGCTACAAGTAGTTTATCTGGTGTTGAACCTAACCCATCTGGTATTTCTGCTTCATTTGCTTCTTGGACTAATAATATTCCATATGATTCTATTGAAGAAACATATTATTATGATGGAATTTCAATGGCTGTTGGAACCTTTGACGATAATAAAATACGTATTGAAAATAATGAATTAATTGGAAATTTAGATCCAAAAACAAGAGCAGAGAGAAGTCAATTTGATAAAGCACCATTAGATAGTAAAAAATTAGGTGTATATTTTTCACCTCAAACTATGATTAATGAGGATATAATAGCTCAATTTGGATTTACTGAATTAGATCAATATATTGGTGATCCGGGAGCTGGTGAAGATAAATCATATCCTCGTTTAATTCAAGCTGCTCAGGGTTATTGGAAAAAATACACAGAAAAGAATGATATTAATGCATATATTAAAATATTTACATTATTTGATTTATCATTTTTTAAACAATTAGAACAATTATTGCCGGCAAGGGCTGATTTATTAAGCGGAGTATTAATACAACCTAATATACTAGAACGAAATAAAGAAAATATACTTCCGGAAGTAAAATTTGTTGATGAAGGATATACTGTAACTATTACTGATATACATCCGACTAGTTCTGGAGATTATTTAAGATATGGCGGGCAAATAGATGGATCTATTTTACGAATATCTGGTTCTGATGATGATCAATGGCAAGGATATATAACTGCATCTGTAGAAGATAAATATAATGGAACTATATATTCTAGAGAATATTTAATTAGATCTGGAAGTACTTATATAACTGGTTCAACTCCATTATCAATTAGCGAGCCATTAATTCCATTTATTACAGGAAGTTTATTATCTGAATTTAAACAAATAAAAACATTTTCATTAGATGTATTAACTACTCAAGATGGTATATCATTAGTAACACAAAATAATAATATGTTAGTGACGGGTCAATCGGCACGAATAGCAGTATATACTCCTGCATCTGTAATAGATTATCTTCCTGCAGGAATAGAAAATCAAAAGTATAGTGGGGCTAAAATGACATCTGCAGATTTTAATATAAATTCATTAGACACTATAGATGGCGGACCTGTAGCAGAAATTAGAGCTACTAATCCGAATCAATTGATATATCAAAACAATGGAGATCAGGGAAGTTTTAGAATTACATAAAATTTATATGATTCATATTTATTAAAAATAGGAAATTAACTATGGGATATTTAGATAACAGTTCAGTAACTGTTGACGCTATATTAACTTTAAAGGGTAGAGAATTATTAGCACAGGGCGGAAATGCATTTAGTATTACACAATTTGCATTGGCAGATGATGAAGTAGATTACGATTTATGGAATCCAGATCACCCATTAGGTACAAATTTTTATGGGGTAATTATTGAAAATTTACCACTTACTGAAGCTATACCTGATGAAACTCAAGCATGTAGATATAAATTAATTACATTACCAAAAAATCAACAAACAATACCTGTTATAACAGTTGGTAATTCAGCAATAACATTACAAGCAGGAGGTGATAGTGCTATTATATCTCCAAATACAAGTAATTTCCAGGGAGGAAATTCTAATTTAGGATATACTATAATTCTTTCTGATTCATTAGTAGCTGATATACAGGTTACTAGAGCTTTACAAAATTCAGTTCTTCCAACTACTCCTAGATTTATTGGAGATAATGAAGATTCACAAAGTGTCGCAGCTTCTGGATTTGAATTTAGTGTTATTGCTAAAACACAATTATTAGAAGATAAAACTGCAACTATAACTGTTATTGGAAATGAAACTGGTGGAAGTAAAACTATTCAATTAACTGTTAACAAAGCGACAACATCGACATTATAATATAGGTTAAAAAAAAATGACTTTTATGGAAACTATTGACAAATTAAAACAATTACCACGACATGGTGTATTACCACGTGGCGGCGCAAGGGGAAGAATACCAGCTGCCTTAGGTAGACAAACATCTCCTAGACAAGAAGCACCAGCACCAAGAGAAGTTGCTCCAGAATTACCAGCAGCTCCTATCGAATCAGTTAATGAACAAGTGCAACAATTGGCTAGACAATTAGCTAATGAAATAATTGCAGAACGTGATCAAATGCAAGGTATTGCAAGATTGGGTAGAACGTTTACAAAATTTGATATGGTAAATGATGTAGTATCTAAACAAAAAGAAACAGTTACTGCAGGTTTATGGAGTGATGGGTTAGCTAGTTTAATTACGTTCCATACTGGTTCATCACAAACAACATCACAAAAAAGATATTATGTTGATGTATCTCAAAAAGCTCCAGCTGCAACTGGTTCCGCAGTACAATTTTCTTTAGCATACGGTCATGCATTAGGTAGTGGATCATCTGCGTTAGGTACTTCTAATGATTCTCCTTCTAGAGCTATATATTCTCAATATAGACAATTATTATTGAATCCAGGAGATTCAAGATTTACAACTGCCGGAAGTGGTAGTACAGATCATATATATGTTATTAATTTTAAACGAAATAGATTAAGAGAAAGATTAGATGCTGGTAATTTTGAAATACCATTAACACAAATAAAGTCATCAAGACCATTAAATGCTACTGGTAGTGTTTCTGCTAGTAGAACTGCCGGAACTGCAATTTCATTAATTGATGATTCATCATTAGCTTCTCCATCTATAGGAGATTCAGGTAAAATATATAATATAGTATCAGGATCTATTAATAATGGAGTATTTAATTCAACCGCACCAATTTATTATGGATTAGCATATCCAGATCATGGAGTTTTAATATTAGATGCAAAAATGTTAGATCAACAATTAAATTTCCAAAGTAATACTGGATCTAATTCAGAAGGTAATAATCATTTTGCATTGTTCCACTCAATATCTGGATCTTCTTTGCAAACAAATTCATCTGGCGATGCATATGGATTTTTAGCTAGAAATTCTGAACAAGTTACTAGCACACATTATTTTGTTAGAGTAAAAAATGCAGAATATAATTTTTCTAATAATCCTTCTTATGTAACAGGAAGTGTTGGTGAATTAAAACAATCATCATTTGTTAATAATCCGAAAGCATATATTACTACAGTAGGATTATATAATGATAATCGTGAATTATTAGCAGTTGCTAAATTAAGTAAGCCGTTACTTAAAGATTTTACTAAAGAAGCATTGATACGTGTTAAATTGGACTTTTAACGTATTTCATTTGTACGATATTTATAATAGATACAACTAAGTTTCTATTATGCCAGAATCTAGATTAACAAATAACGAAGACTCAAAACAAGGTTTATATCCGTCTGTTTTTAAAAAAATAGATTCGGCTGATTATAAAGTACATCCATTTCAAACTAACAAATCATTTACAGTTGTTTCTGGTAGTAGTACTAGTAGTTTATTGCCATTAAAAGGTTTTTATACAAGTTATAATAATCTTCCGGCAATTGGCTCTGAATTAATATATAATGATGCGGCAAATATAGATAATAGTTTGCAGTCAGTAACGTATTTTTCAATTAATCATTTATTTTATAAAAGAAAAAAAGAGCCAGCAAATACATTTGGTCCTACTAATTTAAATCGAACAAAAAAACATTTATTTCAAACTGCATCTGTATTTTCGTTTCCGCAAGATAAAATAGGTGAAGGTATAAAACAATCGTCTTTAATTATAACAGCATCAGATGCTGCTTTATATGGACATGCATTTTATGGTGGATCTGTTTATGGTCTTTCTGTTTTAGATATTCGAAGTGATAGATATGGAAATTTATATGATGCAAATTATATATCAGGTTCAATAATAACTGGTTCTACATTTTATGAAGGATTTAATGAATATTTTGATTCAAGTAGAGTTGAATATAAATCATCTGGAGTTACATATGTAGATGGAATATCAACAACATCTGGATTAAAGAAGTCAATAGGATTAGCAGCTGAATTTAGTGGTAGTGGATATATTCAATCTGATTTAGCTGGTTTTTATGATCGTAATAATGACTATTGTATATCATTGTTTATATCTGGAGCAAATTCATCTGTAACCAATGAGTTAGTTATAGCAAAAGCATCTAGTTCAAGAACTCCACAATACCCATTTAAATTAGAATTATCAGGAAGTAATCATTTAGTTTTTTCTGCAGCTGGGTCTGACGAATTTAAAACTACAATAACTTCATCAACGGCAGTAACAGAATGGACACACGTTGTTTGTCAAAAAACTGGAAGTAAATTAGAAATGTATTTAGATGGAACATTGCATTCTTCAGTATCTTCTAATTTACTTCAAGACAATTTATCTCCATTTACTGCTTCTGCGAGAATAGACAATAAATGGCCATTATATGTTGGAGGATTTACTGATTCTGATTATTTACATGGAAAATTAGATGAACTTCGTATATTCAATAAAGCTATTAATAGCACACAAGTTGGATATTTAGGCGATCGATTAGAAGATGGAACATTGTTGCAAACAAATCATATTGGAAATGTTTTCACAAAACAAGGAATAGCAGTTATATCAACACCAGATTATAGATATGACGATCTTATTCAAAGAGTTCCATTTACTGCTAGTTATAGAAGCACCAAAACTATTCATGAATTAAATGTTCTTACCAGAATAGATGCTGGTGATTTTAATATGTCATCAAATTTGACATTAACTAAAGACAACGACGAAACATATAAAGACTTTGCAACCGGAAGTATATTTTCTCCATATATAACAACTATAGGTTTATATAATGATGCTGGACAGCTATTAGCAATAGGTAAACCAGCACAGCCTATTAAAAAGAGATCGGATGTAGATATAAATTTTGTAGTGCAATTAGATTTAGATAAAAATATAACATATAACGCTAAATGATACGATTAAAACACATATTAACTGAATTATCAGAAGATGAAACAACTAGATTGATAGACAAAATCAATCAAAAACAGTTTAAGTTTTTTGATAAAGGAGATAATGGTCGTATTTATAGTATCGATGGAGAAGACAAACTTTTTAAAATAACTACAGAATCTGAAGAATATAAGGTAGCAGATATAATTGTAGGAAAAAAAGATTTATACTCAACATTTATTCCAGTGCATTATGTGAATGGAAAAAACATGTATATAATGTCTAAAGCAGAGATATTGCCAAATGACATGAAAACTGCAATCAATGAATTTTTATCAGGATACAAACAATTTGCTATGGCGCAAGGTGGAGAAGTATCCGTATTTGATTATTTAGATGCAGACGGAGCAAGAAACAACAACGAACAATTGATTAACTTTTTAAGAGCATTGCAACAAGACATTAACCGAGTTGGATTACCAGATTTAGATTTAGATTTAGACTTTAAATCAGATAATGTGATGATTTGGAACGGAAATATGGTGATGATTGATTGGTAGATATATTTATATAAAATGAATAATTTATTACGTGATATAATTCAACAAGAAATACTTAGTATGAACACTGATCGTACTGGTTTATTGGAACGTATTATACGTGAAGAATTATTAGCAGAACAAACGACTATATCGCCGGTGTCAGTAATTTATCGTAGCGGTGGTCAACCCGGAAAAGGTTGGACTCATACTTTATTAAGTCAATATCTAGGAGATAGTGATGTTAGAAATCCACGCGTTGCTGTAACACATCAACAAGCTGTTAAAAATGGAGCAACATTAGGATTAGTGATTATATCTAGCAGAAGAGGTGGAGATAAATCAGCAAATATAATGCAATTACGTAGCAATGTACAACAATTAATTAATGATGATACATCTGGTATAGGTTTTAATCAAGCATATAATAAAGAAAAATTTATATATGTTTTAAGTAATCCAGTTAAAAGAATGTTTGGTTCATATAAATGGCATTTATGGATAATTAGCAAATATTATATAAATAAGTTAGTAAATGATATTAAAAACAAAATTAATGATCCTAGTGTATATAAAATTTTATCTAACTTTGATGATTGGATCACGGAAGCCACATATGTTACCCCAGAGCAAGGTCATGGGTGGATTGAAAATTTAAAAAAAATTGCACAAAAGCATAATATACAAATTCCAATTCAGGTTAATAACATAAATATTTCAAAAATTAATAAAAATGTAACTTTAGGACAGCCTGATAAATATGTTGAAACATTTAAAAACTTCGAAGGCACTATAAATAAACATATTAATGGAGGTGCTTTTAAGAATGGAACAGCTGTTGTTGAATATGATATCGAAGCAATGGGTTATAAAATTGTTCCAATACAAGGAGAAATGATTTTAGAGTCTGGGGCACCGGCACTGAGTTATAAATTCAAAGGAAAGTTTAAATCAGGGATTCCGTCAGAGGGGACAATAAAATGGATACCTGATGAATCGAAAGATGTTAATGAATGGAGTGAATTTGTTGGAACATTACAAGGAACGGGGAAAAAAACCCCAATTGGTCCTACTTTTAATCTGCGGTTTGTTAAAGGTACTATTAAATATATAAACAAAGAAACTAGAGAATTTACAAAAACATTTACGGGAACATTTAAAGATGGTGATCCAAGATACCCGGATAAAGGAAAATATACTAGTAATGATTTTACTGGCGAATATGAAAATGGAGAGCCAATGAAAGGAACATGGACATATGAAGATGGAAGTACTTTCAAAGGAATAGGTCCATGGGATACTAGAAAAGGTGTTTATATTGTAAATAAAACAGGCAATGTATATAAAGGTCAATGGAAAGATGACAAATTTTATTCTGTTACATTAACAAATGCATTAGGAGTAGTTATAGGTAAAATGGAAAAAGGTAAGGGAGCTGGTACTGGTAATCCGCAAGAATATAAACAAGATGATTCAGGTCCTGCAGTTGAAAAATTAAAACAAATGATTTTAGATTTTGTTATAAATGATGATAATAAAATACCTTCAGGTGCACAAGATGAGTATCAAGAAAGTATACAGTCTAATCCAGATAAAATTGATGAAATTACATTTAAACTAATTGGTGCTATAAAAGAAATTAATTTTAACTTTACAGATATATCTGGTATAGCTACAAAAGAATTTATTGAAAGATTATACAGTGAAACAAGATAAATTACATGATATTATTAAATCTGAATATAAAAATATAATTTCAGAACAAAAAGAAAATGACCCATGGGCTAATTGGAAAACTACAGATAGATCTGCAGGAACTACAAAATCTAATAAAACAACAACTACCAAAACACCATCAACAACTGTAACTAAGAAAAAATCTAGTACTTCAACTAAGAAAAAATCATCAACGCGAAAATCTAAGACTAAAACACAAATAGCTGAGCCAATGAAGCCTACAATAGCTAATTTTGAGAAAATAAAACAAACACAAGTTAAAATTGCTCAGAAAAAAGAATATCAACTAGCTAAAAAAATTGCAGAAGATCTTGTAGATAAAGTTTATGGTCACTCATATGACTTTTTTAACGAATTTCAAAATAGCAGATATGCTGGGGGGATTATAGCAATGGATGATTCATATGGAGCTTATAAAAAAATTGATAAATACTATAAAAAAACGTGGGTGATATCACTTAAAAAATTAGAAAAATCAAAATTTAAATGGTCTAGAATGAATGCAGATATATTAAAATCTGCTTGGAATTTTTCAATTAATACTATATATGAAAATGATTTTCAACTTAGAAAAAAAGATTATCCAGAATTTCAATTATATTATTTAAGTACAGACAGGCCTGGCTCAACAAGATATATACATCCATGGCAATATTTATCTGGATAAAATAAAATAAAGGTTACAATGAAAAAAAATCACTGGCATACTGCTGGTAGCAAACAACGCCAAGCAGCATATAAATATGGTTACCGTTCTGGATTAGAACTTTTAGTAGCCGAACAAATCAAAGAAACATCTTATGAACTTCGTTATGAGACTGATGTAATTAAATACATTGTTCCTCAACGAGATGCAAAATATACACCTGACTTTGTGTTTACTAAACGCAATGGGTCTACAATGTATATAGAAACAAAAGGTCGTTGGACTGCAACAGATCGCAAAAAAATGAAACATATATTACAAAGTAATCCAGGTGTTGATATTAGAATGGTGTTCCAAAATCCAAATCAAAGAATATCAAAAGCCAGTAAAACTACATATGAAGCTCATGCAAATAAACTAGGAATAACTCATGTTAGCAAAAAAACTATACCAGAAGAATGGTTAGCCGAATGTGTTAAACAAGGAGAATCCGTAAACAATCCGAAACAATTTCTTAAATAAGGTTTGAATTGTGAAAAATAAAGATTATATTCAGAATAAATGTATTATTTATAAT
>TARA_R110001592_G_scaffold340593_1_pt1 | contig 13220 bp, 25 predicted proteins | sample TARA_R110001592 | Tara Oceans TARA_R110001592 (sample SAMEA4398387) | marine metagenome | biome: Polar Biome; feature: [SRF] surface water layer (ENVO:00010504); material: water (ENVO:00002006), including particulate matter (ENVO:01000060) such as... | depth 5 m
GGCCGGAAATGCGGGATGACCCGCGTTTTCACTGAAGATGGTGTATCCATACCGGTTACGGTTGTAGAAGTTGAGCCTAACCGCGTCACCCAGGTTAAATCCCTTGATACTGATGGCTACCAAGCCGTTCAGATCACCGTAGGCGAGCGTCGCGTTAGTCGCGTCAGCAAGCCCATGGCCGGGCACTTTGCCAAAGCCAACACCGCGGCTGGCCGTCGCGTCCGTGAATTCCGCTTTGAAGAAGGCGAATTCGCTGCTGGCTCTGAAATTACTGTAAGCATTTTCGAAGCGGGCCAGTTCGTTGATGTGACCGGTCAGTCCAAAGGTAAGGGCTTCGCCGGTACTATCAAACGCTGGAACTTCCGTGGGCAGGATGCTACTCACGGTAACTCCGTATCTCACCGCGTTCCTGGCTCTATCGGCCAGTGCCAGACCCCGGGTCGGGTATTCAAGGGTAAGAAGATGGCTGGTCACATGGGTGCTGAACAAGTGACCGTGCAGACCCTTGAAGTTGTCCGCGTTGACGCCGAGCGTAATCTGCTGCTGATCAGGGGCGCTGTTCCTGGTGCGCCAGGTAGCGACGTCATTGTCCGCCCGGCTGTTAAGGCTAAGGGTTAAGGGGGAGTTACCATGAATCTGAATGTAGCTGGTGCAAATGCGATCGAAGTATCCGATCTGACTTTTGCCACCGAGTTTAACGAGACCCTGGTGCACCAAGCCGTTGTTGCCTATATGGCTGGTGGGCGTCAGGGTACTAAGCAGCAGAAGAACCGATCTGATGTATCCGGTGGCGGCAAGAAGCCATGGCGTCAGAAAGGTACAGGTCGTGCCCGTGCGGGCACCATCCGCAGCCCTATATGGCGCGGGGGCGGTACCACTTTTGCTGCACGTCCGCAGAACCACGAGCAGAAGCTGAACAGGAAGATGTATCGTGGCGCACTGCGCTCGATCCTGTCTGAGCTGATTCGCCTGGATCGTCTGGTAGTGGTTGAAGACTTCTCAATGGAAGCTCCCAAGACCAAGGCCCTGGTAGAAAGGCTCAAGGAAATGAACCTGGACAACGTGTTGATCGTTACCGACAACCTGGACTCAAATCTCTATCTCGCTGCGCGCAATCTGCCGCACGTCGATGTACGGGATGTTCAGGGTTCGGATCCGGTCAGCCTGATCGCTTACGACAAGGTGCTGATTACCGTACCTGCTGTTAAGAAGTTCGAGGAGATGCTGGGATGAACCAAGAGCGCATTTTCAAAGTATTGCTTGGCCCACATGTGTCCGAGAAGGCTACCGTGCTGGCTGACAGCAAGAATCAGTTTGTGTTCAAGGTGGAAACCACTGCGAACAAGCTGGAGATCAAGAAAGCTGTTGAGCAGCTGTTCAATGTCAAGGTTAAGACTGTTGCGACCTTGAATGTCAAAGGCAAGACCAAGCGAACCGTTCGCGGCCTCGGCAAACGTAATGATTGGAAGAAGGCGTACGTCAGTCTTCAGCCTGGTCAGGACATCGATTTTGCCAGCGCTGAATAAGTAAAGGGGCACATCATGGCACTTGTAAAATGTAAACCTACGTCCCCTGGCCGCCGCTTCGTTGTCAAGGTCGTAAACTCTGATCTGCACAAGGGCGCGCCGTTTGCTGCTCTTGTTGAGAAGCAAGGCAAGTCTGGTGGACGTAACAATAATGGTCGTATTACCACGCGTCATCGCGGGGGCGGTCATAAGCAGCATTATCGTCTGGTCGATTTTCGTCGTAACAAGGATGGCATTCCAGCCACCGTTGAGCGTATCGAATACGATCCAAACCGTACTGCACACATTGCTCTGCTGAAATATGCTGACGGCGAGCGTCGCTACATCATTGCTCCTAAAGGTGTGAGCGCTGGCGATCAAGTCGTATCCGGTGCTGAAGCGCCGATCAAGCCGGGTAACTCCCTGCCTCTGCGTAATATCCCTGTTGGTAGCACGATCCACGCGATCGAGCTCAAGCCGGGTAAAGGCGCACAGGTTGCTCGCAGCGCTGGCGCGTCATCGCAGCTGGTTGCTCGTGATGGTGCTTATGTGACAGTTCGCCTGCGTTCCGGTGAAATGCGCAGAGTACTTGGTGAGTGCCGTGCCACCCTGGGCGAAGTGTCCAATGGTGAGCATAGCTTGCGTTCACTTGGTAAGGCCGGTGCTAATCGCTGGCGTGGTATTCGACCAACTGTTCGTGGTGTTGCCATGAACCCGGTCGATCACCCGCATGGTGGTGGTGAAGGTCGTACATCAGGTGGTCGCCATCCGGTATCACCTTGGGGGTTCCCGACCAAGGGTGCCAAGACTCGGTCAAACAAGCGCACTGACAAGATGATTGTCCGTCGCCGCAGCAAGTAAGGAGATACGACTGTGCCGCGTTCTCTAAAGAAAGGTCCTTTTATCGATCTTCATCTGTTGAAGAAGATTGAAGTGGCAGTTGAAAAGAATGATCGCAAGCCAATTAAGACCTGGTCGCGTCGTTCCATGGTTCTGCCACAGATGGTTGGTCTAACCATCGCTGTTCATAACGGTCGTCAGCATGTCCCGGTGATAGTTTCCGAAGACATGGTCGGCCATAAGTTAGGCGAATTTTCTGCAACGCGTACCTATCGTGGTCACGTGGCAGACAAGAAAGCCAAGCGCTAAGGGGTTAGAAAGATGGAAGTAGCCGCTACTCATAAAGGCGCTCGACTTTCTGCCCAGAAAGCGCGCCTGGTCGCCGACCAGATCCGCGGGAAGAAAGTGGATGAGGCTTTGAACCTGCTGAAGTTCAGCAACAAGAAGGCCGCTGAAGTCATCAAGAAAATTCTAGAGTCGGCAATTGCCAACGCTGAACACAATGATGGCGCAGACGTGGATGACCTCAAGGTCTCCACCGTGTTTGTCAACGAGGGTCGCTCATTGAAGCGCATCATGCCACGTGCCAAAGGCCGGGCTGATCGCATCGTTAAGCGGTCTTGTCATATCACGGTCAAGGTTGCTGACAAGTAGGAGTCGATCAAATGGGTCAGAAAGTACATCCGATTGGCATGCGCCTCGGTATAGTTAAACAGCACACCTCGGTGTGGTACGCAGAAGGTCGCACTTACGCGGACTATCTGTTCACGGATCTGAAAGTACGCGAGTACATTCAGACTAAATTGAAAGCTGCTTCGGTCAGCCGCGTTGAGATTCAGCGTCCGGCACAAACCGCCAAGATCACCATTCATACTGCCCGTCCGGGTATTGTGATTGGTAAGAAAGGCGAGGATGTCGAAAAGCTGCGTCAGGAATTGACCAAGCAAATGGGCGTGCCCGTGCATATCAACATCGAAGAGATCCGCAAGCCGGAACTTGACGGTGCACTGGTTGCACAAAGCGTTGCTCAGCAGCTGGAGCGTCGTGTGATGTTCCGCCGTGCCATGAAGCGTGCAGTACAGAACGCCATGCGCATCGGTGCCAAGGGTATCAAGATCCAGGTTAGTGGACGTCTCGGCGGTGCCGAAATTGCCCGAACTGAATGGTACCGTGAAGGCCGCGTGCCGTTGCACACACTGCGCGCCGACATCGACTACGCGACGGCTGAAGCCCACACCACTTACGGTGTGATTGGCGTCAAGGTTTGGATTTTCAAAGGCGAGATCATTGGTGGTCAGCCCGAAGAAACCAAAGCTGCCGCTCCCAAGAAAAAAGCTGCTAAGTAAGGGGTACGCACATGTTACAACCCAAGCGTACGAAGTTCCGCAAGCAAATGACCGGCCACAATCGTGGCTTGGCTCTTCGCGGTAGTAAGGTGAGCTTTGGCGAATACGCCTTGAAAGCTGTTGGCCGGGGTCGTTTGACCGCACGCCAGATTGAGGCCGCACGTCGTGCCTTGACCCGTCATGTTAAACGTGGCGGCAAAATCTGGATCCGCGTGTTTCCGGACAAGCCTATCTCCAAGAAGCCTTTGGAAGTTCGGATGGGTAAAGGTAAGGGTAATGTCGAGTACTGGGTTGCCCAGATCAAGCCTGGCAAAATCCTGTATGAGATTGAAGGTGTTTCCGAAGAGCTGGCACGCGAGGCCTTTGCCTTGGCTGCTGCCAAGCTGCCTCTCGCTACCACCTTTGTAAAGCGGACGGTGATGTGATGAACGCAACTGAACTTCGTGAAAAATCTGCCGAGCAGCTCAATGAGCAGTTGCTCACCCTGCTGCGTGATCAGTTTAATCTGCGCATGCAGAAGGCAACCGGTCAGCTCGGTCAGAGCCACCTGCTGAAGCAGGCAAAGCGTGATATCGCTCGCGTCAAGACCGTGCTTAACCAGAAAGGTGGTAAGTGATCATGGCTGAGACCAAGACTACAAGTGTTACTGGCCGTGTGGTCAGCAACAAGATGGAAAAAACCATCACCGTGCTCATTGAGCGCCAGGTAAAGCATCCGCTGTACGGTAAGTACATGCGTCGTTCTACCAAGCTTCACGTGCATGATGAAAACAACGAATGCCGCATCGGCGATCTGGTCACCATTCGGGAAACCCGTCCCTTGGCTAAAACCAAGAGTTGGACCCTGGTACAAATCGACGAGCGCGCGGCGCAAGTTTAAAGCCCCGCGCGTTTTAGCGGATTTTTTAAGGGTCGGAGAAAGTTATGATTCAGACTCAATCCATGCTGGAAGTGGCAGACAACAGTGGTGCACGTCGCGTTATGTGTATCAAGGTTCTTGGCGGTTCTCACCGCCGCTACGCTGGCATTGGCGATATCATTAAAGTAACCGTGAAGGAAGCAATTCCCCGCGGCAAGGTAAAGAAAGGCCAGGTGCTTAACGCGGTCATCGTGCGTACCCGTCACGGCGTACGCCGTACGGATGGTTCGTTGATCCGTTTTGATGGCAACGCTGCCGTTCTGCTCAATAATAAAAATGAGCCGATCGGTACCCGCATCTTTGGGCCAGTGACGCGTGAACTGCGTAATGAGCAGTTCATGAAGATCGTATCCCTCGCGCCCGAAGTGCTGTAAGGAGCCCGGTCATGCAAAAGATCAAACGTGAAGACGACGTAATCGTCATCGCCGGTAAGGATAAAGGTAAGCGTGGTAAGGTCCTAAAGGTCCTCACTGATTCGCGCCTGCTGATTTCCGGCGTCAACATTATCAAGCGGCACACTAAGCCTAATCCAATGGCTGGTTCGCAAGGCGGTATTGTTGAAAAGGAGGCGCCAATCCACGTCTCCAACGTGGCTATCTTCAACCCTGCGACAAGCAAGGCCGACCGCGTCGGCTTCAAAGTCGAAGACGGTAAGAAGGTTCGTATTTTCAAGTCGACCCAAAAAACCGTCGACGCTTGAGAATCTAGGTGCTTACCATGGCAAGATTGAAAGAAGTATATCGGACGACTCTCGTTCCACAGATCCAGAAAGAACTTGGCCTGAAGAACGTGATGGAAGTGCCGAAGCTCACCAAAATTACCCTTAACATGGGTCTTGGTGAAGCTGTCGGCGACAAGAAAATCATCGAGAACGCGATGGCTGATCTCGAGAAGATTACAGGCCGTAAAGGCATTGTGACCTATGCTCGTAAGTCGATCGCCGGTTTCAAGATTCGTGACGGCTGGCCCATTGGTATCAAGGTTACCTTGCGCCGTGAGCAGATGTACGAGTTCCTGGACCGGTTGCTGTCGATTTCTCTGCCGCGCGTGCGTGACTTCCGTGGCCTGAACGCGAAATCGTTCGACGGTCGCGGCAACTACAGCATGGGCGTCAAGGAACAGATCATCTTTCCGGAGATCGATTACGACAAGATCGATGTTCTGCGTGGTCTGGACATTACCTTGACAACAACTGCCCGGACGGATGACGAAGGTCGCGCGCTATTGCGTGCGTTCAAGTTCCCGTTCCGTAACTAGGAGTCAGGTAATGGCTAAAGTCAGCATGAAAAACCGTGAGCTCAAGCGTTCGCGCACGGTTGCCAAGTACGCCAAAAAGCGTGCTGAAATCAAGGCTGTCATCGGCAATATCAACGCGTCTGTAGAAGACCGCTGGAATGCCCAGGTGGCCCTGCAAAAACTGCCGCGCGATGCCAGTCCGGTTCGTCAGCGTAATCGCTGCCGCATCACTGGTCGTCCGCACGGTGTATATCGCAAGTTTGGCCTGAGCCGTATCAAGTTGCGTGAAGCAGCTATGCGCGGTGACGTCCCCGGTCTGGTCAAGGCCAGCTGGTAAACCAGACCTTAATTACTCAGTTTCAGGAGCACAAAGCCCATGAGTATGCAGGACCCGTTAGCAGATATGCTGACCCGCATCCGTAATGCCCAGATGGCTGAAAAGTCCAGTGTAAGCATGCCTGCGGCAAAGCTGAAGGTGGCTGTCGCCAAAGTATTGACAGATGAAGGCTATGTAGCCGGTTACGACGTACAGGGCGATACCAAGCCTGTACTGTCCATCGAGCTCAAGTACTTCGAAGGCAAGCCGGTTATTGAAGTTATCAAGCGCGTTAGCCGTCCCGGTTTGCGCCAGTACAAGTCCGTTGACCAGATTCCGAAGGTCAAGGGTGGATTGGGCGTATCGATAGTCTCCACCAATCAAGGTGTTATGACAGATCGTGCTGCTCGCGCTGCCGGTATCGGCGGTGAAGTGCTCTGTACCGTATTCTGATAGGGGGTTACGATGTCTCGCGTCGCTAAGGACCCTGTCAAATTACCACAGGGTGTAGAAGTTGAACTGAACGGTCAGGATATTTCAGTCAAGGGTGCCAAAGGCTCCATTGCATTGAACCTGCATTCGACAGTCGAAGTTGTCCAGCAAGACGGTATGTTGCATTTTGCCGCTCGTGAAGGCAGCGTTAACATGGCTATGGCCGGTACAACGCGTGCGTTGGTACAGAACATGGTTACCGGTGTCACTGACGGTTTTGAGCGCAAGCTTCAGCTGGTAGGTGTTGGTTACAAGGCACAGTCAAAGGGGCAGGTTCTGTCTCTGGCACTGGGTTTTTCCCATCCTATCGAGTATCAGCTGCCTGAGGGTGTTTCTGCTGAAACCCCAAGCCAGACTGACATCATCATTAAAGGTATCGACAAGCAACTGGTCGGCCAGGTAGCCGCGGAAATTCGTGATTTCCGTCGTCCCGAGCCCTATAAGGGCAAGGGTGTTCGCTACGCCGATGAGATCGTGCGTCGTAAAGAAGCCAAGAAGAAGTAGGGCATAGCATATGAGCGATAAAAAAGTTATTCGTCTCCGTCGCGCTCGCCGTACGCGTCTCAAGCAGCGCGAGCTGGAAGCCGTACGTCTGTGCGTGTACCGTTCTTCGCAGCACATGTACGCACAAGTGATCTCGGCTGATGGCGCCAAGGTTTTGGCTAGCGCTTCCACACTGGATTCTGATCTGCGCAGTGGTAGTACTGGCAACATCGAAGCCGCCAAGAAAGTCGGTCTGCTGGTTGCTGAACGCGCCAAGGCCGCCGGTATAACTCAGGTCTCCTTCGACCGTTCCGGCTTCAAGTATCATGGCCGCGTGAAAGCGCTTGCCGACGCCGCTCGTGAAGGCGGGCTGGAATTCTAAGGGTAGAGCTATGGCTAATTTCGAGCAAAAGCGCGACGAAGGTTACATTGAGAAGCTGGTTCAGGTAAACCGCGTTGCCAAGGTAGTAAAAGGCGGCCGTATCTTCGCTTTCACCGCATTGACGGTGGTTGGCGACGGTAATGGTCGTGTGGGTTTCGGTCGCGGCAAGGCACGTGAAGTGCCTGCTGCCATCCAGAAAGCCATGGAAGCTGCACGTCGTAACATGATCCAGGTAGACCTTAACGGCTCTACTTTGCAGTATCCGGTTAAAGCTGCACATGGCGCCTCCAAGGTGTACATGCAGCCTGCTTCCGAAGGTACCGGCGTCATCGCTGGTGGCGCAATGCGTGCCGTCCTGGAAGCTGCCGGTGTGCATAACGTACTGGCCAAGTGTTACGGTTCCACCAATCCGGTTAACGTCGTTCAGGCCACCTACAAGGGCTTGAAGTCTATGCAATCGCCTGAGTCGGTAGCGGCTAAGCGTGGCAAGACCGTCGAAGACATCGTGGGGTAAGCTGACATGGCTAATGCAACAATTAAAGTGACCCTGTTCAAAAGTGTCGTTGGTCGTTTGCCGAATCATAAGCTCTGTGTCAAAGGCTTGGGTTTGCGTCGAATCAACCACACTGTCGAGGTCGAAGATACTCCGGCCGTTCGTGGGATGATCAATAAGGTCTCCTACATGGTTCGGGTAGAGGGTTAAGACATGAAATTGAATGATCTGCGTTCCGCTCCGGGTGCACGCCGTAACAAGCTACGTGTCGGTCGCGGTATTGGTAGTGGTCTGGGCAAGACAGCCGGCCGTGGTCACAAGGGTTTGAGCTCTCGTTCCGGTGGCACCGTTGCCCCCGGTTTCGAGGGTGGTCAGCAGCCGTTGCACCGTCGTTTGCCGAAGTTCGGTTTCACTTCCAAGATTGCCATGGTTACCGCCGAGATCCGTACCAGCGAGTTGAATAAGCTGGACGTCGACGTGATTGACCTTCAGGCGCTCAAGGATGCCAATATTATTGGTAATAAGTTTGTACGTGCCAAGATCGTCCTCTCCGGTGATGTGACTAAAGCGGTCAACGTCAAAGGGCTGATGGCCACCAAAGGTGCGCGTGCAGCAATCGATGCAGCTGGCGGCAAGTTCGAGGAATAAATGGCTAAGCAAGGTGCTCTCTCAGGAATCAAACAAGGCGGCCTGTCCGAATTGTGGACGCGACTGCGTTTTCTGTTCATGGCGATCATTGTCTACCGTATCGGGGCTCATATCCCGGTGCCCGGCATTGACCCTGATCGTCTGGCCGAGTTGTTCAGACAGAATGAGGGAACCGTTCTTAGCCTGTTCAACATGTTCTCGGGCGGAGCACTGGAGCGGATGAGTATCTTCGCTCTAGGCATCATGCCGTACATTTCTGCATCGATTATCATGCAGCTTATGACGGCGGTTAACCCTTCTCTTGAGCAGTTGAAAAAGGAAGGCGAGTCTGGTCGACGCAAGATTGCCCAGTACACGCGGTATCTGACGCTGGTTCTTGCGTTGGTGCAGGCGGTGGGCATGTCGGTTGGTTTGTCCAGCCAGGGCGTTGCTTTCGAAGCGGGGTTTAGCTTCTATTTCATAGCAGTAACGACCTTTGTCGCGGGAGCCATGTTCATGATGTGGCTGGGCGAACAGATCACTGAGCGAGGTATTGGTAACGGTATATCAATGCTGATCTTTGCTGGTATCGTCGCCGGGCTGCCCAGTGCCATCGGGCAGTCTTTCGAAGCTGCACGTCAAGGTGATATCAATATTTTCGCCTTGATTGCGATTGCTTTATTAGCTATCGGTCTAGTGGCTTTTGTGGTCTTTGTTGAGCGTGGGCAACGGCGTATTACAGTCAACTATGCTAAACGCCAGCAGGGCCGTAAAGTCTTTGCTGCTCAGACAAGTCACCTGCCGTTGAAAGTGAATATGGCAGGTGTCATACCGGCTATTTTCGCCAGCAGCATCCTGTTGTTCCCCGCATCATTGGGTACCTGGTTTGGTCAGGGCGAAGGCATGGGTTGGTTGCAAAGCATTTCCCAGTCCCTTGCTCCGGGTCAGCCACTTAACATCATACTGTTTACTGCAGGTATTGTTTTCTTCTGCTTCTTTTACACAGCGTTGATGTTCAACCCCAAGGATGTGGCAGAGAATCTTAAGAAGTCAGGTGCGTTTATTCCTGGTATTCGACCTGGCGAGCAGTCGGCGCGCTATATTGATGGTGTGCTGACCCGACTCACCATGTTTGGTGCCATGTATGTGGCAGCAGTGTGCTTGTTGCCCCAGTTCCTGGTGGTATCGGCCAATGTGCCCTTCTATCTGGGTGGGACTTCGTTGTTGATCGTAGTAGTGGTTGTTATGGACTTCATGTCCCAAGTACAATCGCACCTCGTTTCTCAGCAGTACGAGTCTCTTATGAAGAAATCCAACCTGAAAGGCTATGGTGGCAGCGGTATGCTGCGCTGAGATGCCAGGTTCTAGGAGTCAGTTATGAAAGTTGCAGCATCAGTTAAGAAGCTTTGCCGTAACTGCAAGTTGGTACGTCGCAATGGTAGCGTTCGTGTCATCTGCAGTGCTGAGCCCCGTCACAAGCAGCGCCAGGGTTAATATACCCTATAGTTGATTGTCGACTACGTCTCAGGATAACCGCCACTCGACCAGATAAATGGCCGGGTGGTTGATTTTTATATTTGTTAGCGCTACCCTACTGCACCCTTTTTCACACAACCTGTGAACTTATTGGTTGAGTCAGGTAGCTGTCAGACGGAGTAAATTTGGATGGCCCGTATTGCAGGCGTCAACATCCCGGATAACAAACATACTGTTATCTCTTTGACCTATATCTTTGGTATCGGTCAAACCAAGGCACAGAAGATTTGTGCAGCAACTGGCATTGCGCCGGATGCAAAAATCAAGGATCTCAGCGAGGAGCAGGTTGATCTGCTGCGCACCGAAGTGGGCAAGTCAAACACTGAAGGTGACCTGCGTCGTGCGGTCAACATGAACGTCAAGCGTCTTATGGATCTTGGTTGCTATCGTGGTCTGCGTCACCGCAGGGGCCTACCGGTCCGTGGTCAGCGAACTAAGACTAACGCTCGTACCCGCAAGGGTCCGCGCAAGCCGATCCGTAAGTAATCGCGAAGGAATATACAGATATGGCTAAGCCTGCTGCTCGTGTACGTAAGAAAGTAAAAAAGACAGTGGTTGATGGGATCGCCCACATCCATGCGTCTTTCAATAACACCATCATTACCATTACCGACCGTCAGGGCAACGCTCTGAGCTGGGCGACTTCTGGTGGTTCCGGTTTCCGTGGTTCGCGTAAAAGCACCCCCTTTGCTGCCCAGGTTGCAGCTGAGCGTGCTGGTCAGGCTGCTCTGGAATTTGGTCTGAAAAACCTAGACGTGAACGTGAAGGGCCCAGGTCCGGGTCGTGAATCGGCTGTTCGTGCGCTGAATTCTTGTGGCTACAAGATCAGCGGCATCACTGATGTCACCCCCATCCCACATAACGGCTGTCGCCCGCCTAAAAAGCGCCGCGTGTAACCAGGAGACGGAAATGGCTAGATATATTGGTCCCAAGTGTAAACTGTCTCGTCGTGAAGGCACCGACCTGTTCTTGAAGAGCGGCGCCCGCGCAATCGAGTCGAAGTGCAAACTGGATAGCCCCCCAGGTGTGCATGGTCAGCGTCGTGGTCGGCTCTCTGAGTACGGCACACAGCTGCGTGAAAAACAGAAAGTTCGTCGTATTTACGGCATTCTTGAGCGTCAATTCAGCAACTATTACAAGGAAGCTGCCCGTCTCAAGGGTCCTACCGGTGATAACCTGCTGCAGCTTCTCGAGCGTCGTCTTGACAACGTTGTTTATCGTATGGGTTTCGGTTCGACTCGTGCGGAATCGCGTCAGTTGGTCTCGCACAAAGCTATCAGCGTTAACGGCAAAACCGTAAACATCGCATCGTTCCTGGTTTCCCCAGGCGACGTAGTTGCTGTTCGCGAAAAAGCCAAGAATCAGTTGCGTATTGGCGGTTCTCTGGAACTCGCAGCGCAGCGCGGCCAATCCGAGTGGTTGGAAGTAGATGCAGCGAAGAAGGAAGGTGTCTTTAAAAGCCTGCCCTCACGGAGTGATCTGTACGCCGACATCAACGAGAACTTGATCGTCGAGCTTTACTCCAAGTAAGCGTCAGACAGCAAAAGGTGCCCCCATGCAGAGTTCGGTTACCGAGTTTCTAACACCACGTCATATTGACGTACAGGAAACCTCGCCCACACGTGCCAAGATTACTCTTGAGCCGCTTGAGCGTGGTTTCGGTCATACCCTGGGCAATGCGCTTCGTCGTATTCTGCTCTCCTCCATGCCAGGTTGTGCGGTGGTAGAGGCGGAAATCGACGGCGTTTTGCATGAATACAGCGCCATCGAGGGTGTTCAGGAAGATGTCATCGAGATATTGCTTAACCTGAAAGGTTTGGCTGTCAAGATGCACGGCCGTGATCATGTAACCTTGACCTTGTCCAAAAAAGGACCCGGTCAAGTTACCGCAGCTGACATCCAGCTGGATCATGATGTTGAGATCATCAATCCTGATCATCTCATTGCTACCTTGTCCGATAACGGTTCGCTTAATCTTAAAATTACCGTGGCCCGTGGCCGTGGTTACGAGCCAGCTGACTCGCGTCAGACTGACGAAGATGAAAGCCGTTCTATTGGCCGCTTGCAGTTGGATGCGACTTATACCCCGGTTCGCCGCGTGGCTTATGTCGTTGAAAGTGCACGGGTCGAGCAGCGCACGAACCTGGACAAGCTGGTCATCGACCTGGAAACCAACGGTACGCTGGATGCTGAAGAAGCCATTCGTCGTGCTGCGACCATCCTGCAACAGCAGTTGGCCGCCTTCGTTGACCTGAAAGGTGAGCACGAACCCGTTGTTGAGCAACAGGAAGACGAAATTGATCCTATCCTGTTGCGTCCGGTCGACGACCTTGAGCTGACTGTACGTTCAGCCAACTGTCTGAAAGCCGAAAATATTTACTATATTGGCGATCTGATCCAGCGTACCGAAGTGGAACTGCTGAAGACCCCGAACCTGGGCAAGAAGTCCCTGACCGAGATCAAGGACGTTCTGGCCTCACGTGGTCTGTCACTGGGTATGCGTCTGGATAACTGGCCGCCTGCAAGCTTGAAGAAGGACGATAAGGTTTCGGCCTGATCGTCTCGACACCGAGGAATTGAGAGATGCGTCATCGTAAAAGTGGTCGTCACCTGAGTCGGACCAGCTCACACCGTAAGGCCATGTTTCAGAACATGGCGGTGTCGCTGTTCGCGAACGAACTGATCAGAACCACTCTGCCCAAGGCCAAGGAATTGCGCCGTGTTGCTGAGCCCCTGATCACCCTGGCGAAGGAAGATACCGTCGCCAATCGCCGCCTGGCATTTGATCGTACCCGCAGCAAAGAAGCTGTTGGTAAATTGTTCAATGACCTGGGTAAGCGATACTCTGATCGCCCCGGCGGTTATGTGCGTATTCTCAAGTGCGGTTTCCGTACTGGTGACTCTGCGCCCATGGCTTATGTTGAGTTGGTTGATCGCCCTGACTTGGCTGCTGCCATCGAAGAGTGATGGCAGAGTACAAAAAAAACCGGACCTAGTGTCCGGTTTTTTTATGGTGCGCCCGGCAGGGCGCACTCACTTGGAGGTG
>TARA_R110001592_G_scaffold32514_2_pt1 | contig 13193 bp, 16 predicted proteins | sample TARA_R110001592 | Tara Oceans TARA_R110001592 (sample SAMEA4398387) | marine metagenome | biome: Polar Biome; feature: [SRF] surface water layer (ENVO:00010504); material: water (ENVO:00002006), including particulate matter (ENVO:01000060) such as... | depth 5 m
AGAGTCATAGCGTCAGTCATTTTAGGTTTTCTCTTTTTTGCTTCTTCTGCTGCTGTTCCTAAACCAATAGCCCCGAGCAATACACCTAGCGGGGCTAAGATTCCAGTATCGTCTAGGAATCCGCCAACGGCCTCTTCTCCCGTCACCGCCGTATCTTCACCAGCAGTCGTTGCCGCTGTTTTTTCTGCTGCTCCAGCAGCTGCTTTTTCTGCTGCTTGTTTTTCTGCTGCTTGTCCTGCTTGTGTTTCTGCTGCTTTTGCTGCCGCTGCTGCTTCATCTGCTGCTGAGTTACCAGGTGTGGCTACTCTACCAGCATTACCTAATCTTGATATTCCATCATTAATAGCGGTTTGTTGTGTTTTTAAGGCATCTAATCCAGTTCTTAATTGTACTCTTAAAGCTCCAAGTTGTGCTGCTCGTTCTTCAGCTCCAGATGCTTCTGCGATCGGTGATAAAGAACTTGCCCCTGATGCTGCTGGGTTAACTCCCTCACCGCCTAAATTAAATGGATTTAATGTTGATCCAACTTTTGCCGCTGCCGCTTCACTTTCTTCACCAGGTAATAATTTTATTAAATCAGAAGCTGGTTCTGCTACAGATGCTGCTGTAGTTTCTACGGCGGGTGCTGTTTCATCTGCTATCTCTCCTATTTCACTCATTTGTATAGGTGCGTCAGCTCCTGCTCGTTCTGTAACTTTACTAGCAACATTCTTAACATATCCCTCAGCCCTTGATTTAAGTTCACCAGCCCATTTGTCTTTAAATTCATTCCAACTCGCTTTAGCCTCTTGTTTAATGTATGGACTTAAATTATCAACTGCTGCCTTTCCAACATTCTTGCCACCAGTAATTAACTTAAATCCAGATAAACCTTCTTCAACAGTTTTCTTTTTTTCAAATGCTTTTTGTTTTAATTCTAAGGCTTTCTCTGCTGCCGCATCTCGTGCTGAATCACCTACAGTTGTCTGGGCATTATTAATTTTAGAAAACGGATCACTCATCTTTTATACAAATAATAAATATAAAAAATATAATATAATAATAAATATGCCTAAAATTCTTCGTGTTATTGATACAGCCGACGCCTTCCATAAAAAAATGCCTGTTTTTGATTTACCTATGAGAATTCTTTTAAATTCTAAATCTCAACATGGTATAGCAAAAACAACGATAATGTTAAATCTATTATTAAATCCAGAGTTTGGTTATGATAAGATTTTTTCTGGACAAAATATTTACATCATATCTGATAACTCGCAAGATGAGAAGCTTAAGTTGTTGGCAAGGTACAAGGATATACCAGAGCAAAATATTATGCCTTTTGATGAAGCTGCCTTAATGAATTTATACGATGAAATTGAAGAGGAATTTATTGAAGATAAAGCCGAGAATAATATTCAACACCGTATTATCCTGATGGACGATTGCGGGTACTCGGGGAAGATGAAAAAGCAGTTTGGAATAGTGGCAAAATTAGCATCAAATTGTCGCCACATAGCATGTAGCCTAATTGTATCATCGCAACGTCTAAATATGACCCCACCAACCTTGAGGTCACAAATCACTGGTGGTTGTTTCGGTGCTTGTTCTATGGCTGAATTAGAAATGATAGGGGAAAGTTTTAACTATCTTAATTCAAAAAGGGATTTCATTAACTTATATAGAAAACATACTAAAGAACCCAGAAGTTTTCTCTGTATTAATTTTACAGGAAATGATGGTATCTATTATGATCGAGAATTTAAGCCTATTAAAAATGTTAATTAATGAGAATTTAGAATTAATTAAAATATTCTTTAATTTTATAAAATGGTTTATACTAACAAGCAAAAATTCAATAAACGATATGGTCAAAAACTCAGTCAACCAAACTCTAAAAAAGACATAAGCAAACTTACTGGCGTTACTATGAAAATCCTTGATGATGTATATGATAGAGCATTAGCGGCAAGAATAAATAATCCCCAATCAGTTCGTTCTTTGAGTGGTAAAAAAGTAGGCGGTACAAGTCTTAAAGGTAAAATGAGTGGGGCACAATGGGGATTTTCTAGGATCTATTCATTCATAGTCGGCGGCGGTGCGAGAAAATCTGATGCTGATTTATGGGAAAAACATTTGAAAAATATGAAAAGAAGAAAAAAATGAATCAAATATATATACTACTATTTAAGACACTTTTTAAAAAAAAGTATTAACAAAAATTTAACAATTATTAATCAATTTATTTTTATTTATTTTTATTAAAAAAGTTTATTAATAATTTATTAATAATTTATATTTAATTATAAATGGACTCAACAGCGTATGCTATAGCTTATCATTACTGGCAAAAGCCTAATGGATACAAAAATATATCAACAACAGAAACTATTAAATCTAAGGTAAAAGAATCAAAATTTTAATATCATATAATAATAATGGCTGTATTTCATACTAAAACATTTCTTAAGCACGATGACTATATGACCCCTAAATATGCGTGGGAAAATATAAAACAATTTATTCCACAAGATAAAATAATATGGGAATGTTTTTATGGTGACGGAAAATCAGGTACTTATTTACAAGAACTAGGATTTAATGTTATCCACGAGCCAATTGACTTTTTTAATGATGATACATTACCAGAATATGATTTAATAGTATCAAACCCGCCGTTTTCCAAATGTAAAGAAGTTTTAACAAGATTACATAAATTAGATAAACCATTTATTACAATATTACCGAGTAGTAAAATAAACACTCAATATTTTAGACAATGGGCTAATAAAATACAAATTATTATACCAAAAAAAAGAATACATTTTGAAAAAAAAGTAGAAGGCAAAACACCAGAAAACTGGAAAAATGCTTGTAATTTTGATTGTTTCTATTACTGTTATAAAATGAATTTAACAAATGATATAACATGGCTTACAATTTAAATCTTTTCTTGAAATCCGCTATAGAAGCCTTAAGGGTTTTCTTATTCCACAAAATAAATCTTGATAAGCTACCAGCAGTTAAAAAATTATTCCAATCTTCATTTGCTCTATGTCTTCTTAAATAACGTTCTTTTCTTTCATCGTCTTTGTTTATTGTGTAATCTGATGCCCCAGCTTGACCAAATGATACAACTTTTTCTTTCCCATTATCCAGTTTAAAATGAGCATCATATTTTTTTTTTGCCTTCTTTGACTTCACTATTTTTATTAACTTTATCATTATAATATTTAGAAACATTTTCTAAATGAATTTTCCGTTTTAAATGAGGCTCTCTTTGCCCTTTAGAAATGATTTTATCGCAGTATTTACACCATACTTTCTCTTTTAAGTATTCAGTATATCTAGTCATTTTATTAATAAATTTTATAATCTTTAAGTCAGGTTCTCCCAACATTTTTTTAGAGATTATTTTTAGAATTTTGAGCGGTTCTCATTTGGCTAATTTTATTAAAAGCAAATAGCCAAACGAGAACTTTCCACTTTTTTAGCTACATAAATCCACTTTTAAAAAAAGTCAACATTCCTAGCATCCTTTCACACCATAAAACTTAAATGGCGATTAAAACCCTTATAAATCTAAAAAATGTTGGGGATTTTTATTGTATTTTTACACAAATTTACTGAAATTATTTTATGATCTATTTGTATAAACATGGAAAACGAAGATTATGAGTCAAAATTGGATCAATTAGAACTAGAAATTGAAGACGCTGAAGTGGTTGCCCCCATAAAGAAGGTAAAAAAACCTCGTAAGGCTATGACCGCAGAGCATAAAGCAAAATGTTTAGCCTCATTAAAAAAAGCTCGGGAGGCATCGCAATTAAAAAGAGGTAAGAAGGCAAAGGCTAAAAAAATAATGAAACAGAAAGATGATGAGGAAGTGGACAAAATTTTAGATTTACATATTAAAGCTAAAGCTGAAAAAGAAGAAGCGAAGGACAGAGAGATCGCTGCCCTAAAAAAAAAATTAGATTCATTAACTTTACAGGATATAATCCCTAAACCACCTAAAATTGAAAAGCGAGTTGAAAAAGAGCCTGATCCTGAGCCTGAACCCGAGCCTGAACCCGAGCCTGAGCCTGAAATTATAGTAGCCCCACCACCACCACCACCACCGATGAGAACAAGTCAACCATCAAATCTAGTACAACCTACTAAACCTATTAAAGTCATATCAAATTCTACGCAATCTATAAGACGACATATAGTAAGACCTAAAATAAAACCTAGGATGTAATTACTTTTTTTTAGTGCTACGAGTTTCTGGTTTCTTAATATAAGACTCATCTGTATCATCTTTATTTTCAGTTTTTTCAGTTATTTCTTTATTAACTAATGATTTTTGCTCTTGACTAATTTTATAGTCAATTTGTTTTTCATCTCTTGTTAGTGTTCGTTTTAATATATCAGTACATTTTTTAGGGTCATATAATAATAACATGCGACGAAGCTGGGCACAATCATCACACCAATTACTCCAATAAGATGTTCTAGTTCTCTCTTCACAAAATAAACATTGATACACCATTATGATTTTATATATATAGATTATATTTTATTTTAAAAAATTAAATCACTAATAAAACAATCAAAACAACAAAAATACAAATTACAGCAATAAAAAAATATTTTAACATTATATAATGCCCACAAATAGTTACGTAAATTTGCGAGATTTAATTGAAAAAGAAAAACCTAAACCTAAAATAACTTTAAAACAAATATTTCATAATATAAGCTCTAAAATGTGTCCGAAAAATAAAGGTAAAAAATGTACTTGCCACTTAAAAGATAAAACAACTTTTAAAAAAAGTTATAACAAAAATAATTAATATTTAGCACAAAAATAATATATCGTTCATTTTTATTTAAATATTATAATAGATTATAATATATAATGAGTGATTTAAATTTTAAGACGCAGTTCCGAAATTATATGGATGAAATAAGACCTGATTTAAGTGAACAAAGTCGTAAATTATATGCTAATCAGTTAAATAAGATATTCATGAATAACAACTTGAATTATTTTAATATATTAAAATTTATAACACGTCTAGTTAATAAGGCAAAACGAGAAAAAGATTTAAATTTTATTTTATTAGATGGATCAAATCAAACTAAAAATCAGAGATTATCAGCTGTAAGAAGTTTATTAGAAGCAAACAAAGCTAGTTTAGATGTTAAAAAATATAATAATCTTTATAAGCTCCTAACTGAGGTCGGTGATGAATTAAGAAATCAAATTACTTCTAAAGCTGGAACTAATATCAAAACAGAAAATGAGGAAAAAAATATGACTGTAACCTGGAATGAATTAAATGAATTTGCTGAGAATTACAAACCAGATATAACTAATTTAAATGGTATGAGAAATTATTTAATATTAAATCTAATGTTAAATAATTATGAAGAAAAAGATGGATTAAAATATTATGTAGTTTTAAGAGTCATAGAATATGCTTCTCTATATGTGTGGATTAATCGTCGCCCACCACCAGATAATAAACAAAATTATTTATACTTACATCGTAATGAGTTATACATACAGCATAGTAAAACCACTGGTGGAATTCGCAGGGTGGGCAATACAACTACAAATCAGAGATCCGTTGCTACATACCCATTAAATAAAAAGATTAAAGAATTTGTATTATTGTATATTAAAAAAATGAAGATAAAAAATAATGAGCCTTTATTTTTAAATGATAAACAAACTAAACAAATTGATATAACTTATTATAGTAAAATTTTAAAAGAACTTCTTGGCGATTTTGGCGATAATATGAATAGTACAATGCTAAGAAAAATATATGAAAATAGAGAAATAGATACCAATTTAAATGCTAATGAAAAACATCAATTAAGCAAACAAGCCGATCATAGTTTAGGAATAGCCGAAACTTATTATAAAAAGATTTAACAAAAAAGTATAAAAACTAAAAATAAAATATTATATAACTATATATAATGGTTAAATTAGTTAGACTTACTACTGAAAATCCGAGTGCTATATTCCAATCTAATTTAGATGCTGGTATATCTGTTAGTAAAGACGCATCTATAGCATTACAAAATTTAACATTCAATGCCGAATTTGAAGTTTTACAAATTACCGCCGATAATAATACAGTTAAATATAATCTGGCTGAAGGAATAAATAACACATTAGAATATGAATTGCCTAGTAAGTCCTATAGTAATGCTAATTATAGGGATTTTTACAAAGATTATGAGGCAGCTTTGAATGGGTGCTTGAGTGTGGAACAAGGAGTACCATTAGATGGCGATGTTTATTCATCATTTAAAGTTGTTGAAGAAGGCGATAGAGTATTAACTAAATTTAAATATACGCCGATGATTATGCCGTTTATGAATAATGACGGTACGGAGCGTGATATAGCAAATGAAACTATATTTGATATATCTTATAAGAGTTCAACGTCACAAGACCCAAGCATATTTATTGAAACCAGCAATAACCCATTATCAACGATGGGTAATATGAGATCAGCCGAAGCTGCTAATATAGCAACTAGACAAAATTTTATTTGCCCATTCGCAACGGATTTTGTCTGGTGTAAAGGTTCATCTATGTTTATGTGTAGAGTTGAAAATTTACTAAATCACGCTGGAGCTGATAATACACATGGTTTTGGGATTGGTTTATCATATACTAATATAAAAAATAATACTGAAATGAGATCAGAAATCCAAGCCACAAGCAGAGATTTTGAAGTATTAGTAGAAAAAAACGACCAGCCTTATAGATTTATTAGTCCAACAGTTCCGAATGTAGAACAAACCTCAACAACACAACCATTTAAATTTGATATTAGCGTAGATACTAATCCATTTTCACACGATCATATTATATTTCAACGTAATAAAAATGTAATAACAGCTTGTGTATGGAATACAAGTGACGGTGGGGGCGTGGGTGTAAGGAACGAATTATTTTCTTATACTTTACCATCAAGTGACGCATTTAGACCATTATATCCGTATATATATTTGAAATCAAATGCGACAAATTGTATGGTTGGAAGACCAGTCTTAACTATGGACACATTAGAGATGATTGGAAATGAAGACTTTGCTCGAACTGGATTATCTCAACAACTCGGCGGATATCTTCAACCTAACGCTTATAATTCTATTAGCTCATTCTTTAGTGGTGTTATACCAGATCTATTAGATGCGAGATTTAGGACATTTTTTGATTTACAAGATCCAACAGTTTCAACAAATGGTGAAATATTAAGATTTTTAGGTTATGATGTTAATAAATATTCTTCTGATATTGAATATAAATTAGGATTACCACTAACAGAAGGTATAGATCTTTTATCACCATTTTTACAATTTAATATAATACCAGAACAACAACATCAAGTCGTTAATAGTGATAACTTCATAGTAATTTTAGATAGCTATGCTTTAGATAGTTATGACGCTAGTAGAACAAATTACGGACAGAATTCATCTAACCCAGCATCTATAGCAAATCGTGGGAGAAAATTAAGTATACTAGCAACAATACCTAAAAATGATAATAGCGGATTTTTAGAATATGAACCTAATGAACTGGTATATATTGATTTAGATTTTTCAACTGATGTTGAGATCAAGAATTTAAATTTAAGGGTTCTCAATAAAGATTTTAATCCAATAAATATTAATGGTAAAGCAGTCATGACTTTATTAATTAAAAGTTAAGCCAACATTTTTATGGGTTCTCGTTTGGCTAATTATATTAAGAGAAATTAACCAAACGAGAACTTTTTATTTTAAAATTAATTAATTATTTTTATTTTTTTTATTTTATATAATTATAAAATGGCTTATAATGGAAATGTTGAAACGATGTACTTAGACCCAGTGTCTTTTGTACCAAACCAACGATGTGCTTTTGAATTAGATGGAACTAAATTAGCTTATGGATCTAATTTAAGACTTCTTAACGTCGGTCTTATTAGTGACTCAGCTCAAGATTATTCACAAGGATTAGGAGCAATGGCTATTATTAAAAACATTAGACTAATGGACGCACGAACTGAATTAAGCGGTATTCGTAATGTAGCCCCTTATCTATTCTTTAAAAATTGTAATAGAACTAACGCAACAAATAAATCAGAAGATAGTTTTTTAAAAAGAAATCAATTAGGATTTGAAATTGCTTCTGATGATAACAAAGTATCTCATGTATATTCACCAGGACAAGCTAACACAACAGCAGAGACCACCACTCTTGCGTACCTTGACCTTCGTGAGGTTTTCCCTATATTGAATGAATTAACAGTCTTGCCCACATCAATCTTTAAAAATCTTCGTATTGAAATTGAATTTGACGGCAAACAAGCAAATCAGATTCTCGGTCAAACCTCAGCTACTATTGATATTCAGCGTCCTGTTCTTGCTGTTGATGTTAACAACAATGCGGCAGCAGTTCAAGCAGCGATTGCCCAAGTTAGTGCTGAGCCTATAATGTGGCAAGAAATTGAACAAGACAATTACACTATAAATGCTGTAAATACCGCTGGCTTTGGAGCAACAGAAGTCGCAACACAAAACGCTGTTAATCAGTCATTAGGGTTTAAAGGTAAATTTGTTGAACGACTTTTAATTACTAAACAAATTCAAAATAAACTATTAGAACAAAATGGAGCAAATGTTTTAGGCTTCGGTGCTGTTGCTAGTTCACAAGCAGTCCTTAATGAAAAAGTCCAAATAACTTTAAATGGTACACCTATTCTACCTGGCTTTCAAGGAATGACCAGACCTAATGAAATTCTTGGAATGTTGAGTGACGAATGGGGGTCTATTAATGCTTATCCAGGATCTAATCTTTATGCCTGGAATAAAACAGGAGCTAATCTTGATGATGCGAATACCGGCGGTCAGCAATCTTTTATCTGTGTAAGACTTGGGGCTCGTGTGGCTCAACTTCAGACATCTATTAGCCGAACTAATAACAATGATACTAGTGCTAAAGCGGCAACAAATGAGGCTCTTAATGTTAATCTCTATGGTGAGGTATCTAAAATGTTAAATGTAACATCTAACGGATACCGTATTGTTTATGCGTAAAACTTAGTATAATTTTTTATTAACTTTAATTAATGAGTAAATATCATGAAGAGGAACAAATGACTAAAGCAATTGCTAATGAAGATAAAGAGAAAATTAGAAAAGAAAAAATAAGAATAAGTAAAGCAAAATATAGAAATAGTGAAAAAGGACACCGTGAACATAGAATTTGGGACTGGAAATTTAAAAATAAAATCATTTGTGATTATGATGCTATGTATGATATAGTTATGAATACCCATTATTGCGATAATAAAGATTGTAAAAAAAAACTAGCGTATCGTGGATCTAAACCAGCTCATAACTCTAAATGTTTAGACCATTGCCACCAGTGTGGTTGTGTTCGAGGAGTACTTTGTAATGTTTGTAATTTACAAAATGTTTTAAAATGTGAATTATGCGATTAATTTTATTTTATTTTATATTGCTTATTATATAATAATGAGTGTATCTTCATCAACAATAATTGAATTAAGACAAGCCCAAGCCACCAGCGTTAAAAAATTACCAGATGGAACTGATCAAAATGGGGTTTGGAAATCTACAATTGATCGTGCGATTGAGATAGAAGACGGTGACCAAATAACCATTAAGGCAGTATACCTTGATACATCGGCATCAGCATCTGGCGAGATTCATGTTCAAGAAGACATAGATGCGTCAATAACCTGTGCTATGTATTTACAAAATTATAATAAAGATCAAGATTATATCTGGAAACAAGACCCAGCCCCATCAGGTGATTTAGAGAACAAATTAAGAATATGGCCTCAGAATGATACTAAAGAAGTCGTTGATGAAGGATTTGCTGGTGATAATCAATTATACTGGTTAGCCCAAGCATCAGAAGCACCTGGAGGCACAAACTGGTCTATTACTGGTGTTAATATTGAGCCAATCATTAAAAGTGATGCTTTAGGCTATTATGGAGGAACTACTTTAAACTGGGAATATACGCCGTTAACTCCCGGAGCAGCACCTTATTCCGCACGAGCACAAACACCGATGGGCGAGAAAAAGCGAAAATATAAATGGAAGGTTTTTAATGATGATGGGTTATGGAGTTTAGATGTTCAATGTAAAGGAACGGCAGTAGCACCAGAAATTCGCTTAGTACCTTTTGATACTGGGATAACTAAAGCATCTCAAATAAAAAGTGTTGATTTTGGCCCATATAAAAAGATTATAAACAATACTGAAAAATATTACACACCGCAACAATTTACACTTCCCTTCAAGATCCCAAAAGGCGATTACACCCCGAGCGAATTGACGCAACTAATTAATAATTTAGTAAGTAATGCTGAGGCAACTGGTATGGCGAGTGATGATTATTCAAGTGGTATGGCTACACCAGGTCAAGAATTCCCAGTTATGAGTCCATTTTTAACTACAGTATTAAAAAACTATCAAGAATTACAAGACATCGGCGGAGCACAAACCCCACCAGTAACAATAGATCAAGCATTCGTAGGAGCTTCAGGTCAAACAGCAACATCAACAGATGGTTTGAATACTAAAATTAATATTAATGGTAAACATTATTTTGAATATCCAATAGCTACTATGAGAGCTGAAGAAAATGGTTCGCCTTATAGACCAGCATTAGATAGATGGATCGGCACTAATCAATTTGATTTTCAACTAGATCCACAAGAGAATAAAATTAAAATTGATACAGCACATTTCCCAATATATGGTAATAGTACAAGCTCAGGTTCAACACCTGCCGATAGGGTTTATGATGCTGTACCATGTGTTGAATATAATGACGGCTTTACGTTTCCTAATTTAGATGCCCCGAGTCAGCCACAGGTATTTATCGCTAAGACAGGATTACCTTTAAGATATGGCGGTATAGGTATTTTAGCTATGAATCCTACAACATTCTGGTATGATAGTTTAGGGTTCGGTGATTGTATTATTAAACCAAAATTTAATGCTAAAATTTTACCCCCAAACCCTAGTGGAGCTCCAGTAGAGCCAACTGATTTTAATAGTTTTACTATAGAAGTTGCTGATGGCGTCAACGTTACTGGAGCATATCCAGGTCTTGATATAGGTGTACAACATCACGAAGATTTTTATAGTCAACCAATTTATAATAACTATAAAGGTCTTGGAGAAGATACTGTTATCTCTACAAGTGATTCAACTAGTTTATTTGCTACTCGTGTATACAATACAGCAATAGCCGATGAAGGATTTTTTAAAGTAAAAATAGGCAATAATATAGAACAAAATTTAGTTGGTGGAAGATTAACAACTAGCAGAGATACGCAGAGTATAGTTAATAGATATTACACTGCCAACTCATTTACAAGTGATCAAGGTGCTGGTTCTTTAATTTATCAACATAGCGGTGCTCCAATGATGTTATCTGATTTTAACATAGAGATTACAAATCCAGACAATTCATTTGTTGATGGTCATATATTACAAGAGAAAAATTGCGTATTTTTAGAAGTTGTTAAGGGAACGCCACCAGATATTTCTAAAAATATACAGAATAATTTAAAAGAAAATGAAGTTGAACTTATTGTAGAATAATCATGAACTCAATCCCATGTAATAATAAATCGTGATGGATCAATTTGTTTTTTTTCTGGTTTTTTAGGATTAGGATTAAAATTATAAACATAACTCTTTTTAATATTTTTCTTTTTAATAAAATAACCTTCATTTACAAGAGATAAAAAGGTTTTTCTAATAAAATAATCATTGTAATAATCTAAAATATAGCCTATAATTCTTTTATAGTAACCATATTTTAAGAATCCTCTATTTTGAATATTTTTAAATTTACAATAAGCAATTATAGATTGTTTAGCATTCATTAATATATATATATTTTTTTTTTCTAAAAATAAAACCTTAGTATTTATTATAGTTATGTCCACTTTAAAAGAGAGATTAGAAACTCACCCAATTAAAAATTTAAATGCTGTTATTAAATCAGTTAAAAGTGAAATAGCACCAAAATTAGCACTAAGTAAAGATAAAAAAAGACATTCTAAAGCTAAATTAATTGAACATATTTTATTATTAGATAAAATGGGATTATTAAAACAAGATGTACCAGTGTATAAATCCCCAGCACCAAAAGCTAAAAAATCTGAAGCTAAAATAGTCGTTGATTTAGAAAAAGTTAAAAAATCTAGTGTGGTAAAAGTTGATGTTAAAAAAGCCAAGTCTGCTGGTGTTAAAATTATAAATAAAAAACCAAAAGCTAAAGCTAAAGCACAACCAAAACCCGCATCAGCCCAAGAAATCAAAGATAGTTTAATGATCTCTGGTAATTATACATTAGCCGAAATAAAAGCTGGAAAAGGATTAGTTAAGAATCAACCTAAAAAAAGCGTATCTATTACTAAAAAAGAAGCACAAGCTTTAGCTGATTCATTAGATAAACCATCTAAAAAATCATTAATAGATGAATTAAAAGACTTACCAGATTTTAAAAATCCTACCAATGTACCTAAAAAAGCAAAAGCACCAGCACCTAAAAAAGCAAAATCACCAGTAGACACAATAGTTGATTTAAAACAAGCCATGAGTCCTATATTTGATAAAAAATTTAATCCTAAATCTGTTGTTGATCGTATTGATACTAAAAAAGATATTGATGATATTAATAAAGAAATAACTATTATACAAAAAAAAGTAAAAGAAGTATCATCAAAATCAAAATCATCAGGAAAAGAAACTGAAGCACAAAAAAGACAACTCCAAAAATTACAAGAAAAATATACTAAAAGATTAAAAAGTATTGTTAATAGTATTAAAAAAGGAGCTTCTTTTTTATAAAAATTAAAATAAAAATAAATTAGTATTATGGGTAATATGTTTATTAAGAAATCTCCAACTCATGAATTTATTAACAAAGATTTAAATAGAATATTACTCCTTGATGATTTAATAGAAAGAGTAACTTATTTAGAAAATAAATTAGATAATTTAGATGCTAAAATTTGGAAAGTTGAAGCAAATTCAACAGCAAATTTAAAAGTAATGTCTAATGATATTCATTTAATGTACGAACGATTTAAAAAATTATAATTTATTAACTAATATAAATCGTTTTTCAATCATTTTATTATAAATTTTTATTAAGTCAT
>TARA_R110001592_G_scaffold338346_2_pt1 | contig 13189 bp, 12 predicted proteins | sample TARA_R110001592 | Tara Oceans TARA_R110001592 (sample SAMEA4398387) | marine metagenome | biome: Polar Biome; feature: [SRF] surface water layer (ENVO:00010504); material: water (ENVO:00002006), including particulate matter (ENVO:01000060) such as... | depth 5 m
GCCCCAGTCACGAAGTGAATCCATGTTGCCAAGGTACAAACAGGTTTGTAATCCTTGTGCAATATTGGCAATTGCACGGGTAATTTTACGGGTAACAAAGGTTTCACCGCGTCTAGGCGACTCATGATTAAATAAAATACCATTACAGGCATACATACCATAGGCTTCGCGATAGTTTACAGTAATCCAATAAGCATACATTTTTGCCACCGCATAAGGAGAGCGTGGGTGAAATGGAGTCGTTTCTTTTTGCGGTATTTCTTGTACTAAACCATATAGTTCAGATGTTGAAGCTTGATAGAAGCGGGTTTTCTTCTCTAAGCCGAGAAAGCGAATAGCTTCTAATAAACGAAGTGTACCCATCGCATCGACATCAGCAGTATATTCAGGCGCCTCAAAAGATACAGCCACATGAGACTGTGCACCTAAGTTATACACCTCATCTGGCTCTATTTCTTTGAGTATTCGAGTAAGATTAGAGGAATCAGTCAGATCGCCATAATGAAGGTGGAAATTTGTTTTGCCTTCATGGCGGTCTTGATAAATATGATCAACTCGCTCTGTATTGAATGAGGACGCTCTGCGCTTGATGCCGTGAACTTCGTAGCCTTTTTCTAATAGAAATTCAGCTAGATAAGAGCCGTCTTGGCCTGTAATGCCTGTTATTAAAGCAACTTTATTATCTTTCATTTTTTAACTCATTAGGATCTATTATGGATTTTAGTAAAATGAATTCCATGGTAATGCATCAAAGAATTCATATAAATAATTAAACAATAAAATTGCGTTTAAACATGCAAATAAACTAAGCAAATAGTCGATTTAAAACTGAGAAAACAAGAAGGGATCTGATTAGACGAAACCGTAGCCTAAAAGATTCAAAACCAGTTAAAGTAAAATACATTCCAGATATTTTAATTGATTCCCTATACAAAACAAAAGGTAGTTGACTAGAAATCCCACCTGAAAAAAATACAGCTAAGGGCATATTCTTAACAATGACATAATTACCATTCGAGTATGACCGAGCAAATTGTTCATAGTCCCCACAAATTTTGAAAGAGGTATCATAAGGGTTAGCTATTAAGCCAGAACGGACATATAACATGGATTGGTGAATGGTTGGGAGCTTAGGACTTGAAAATGAGATATTACGCGACTTTATGAGTATGCTTCGATTTGAAAAGCGAAGGAAAGCTGAGTACGCAGTTGCAAATACATTTTCTTTAGATAGCATCGTAGCTGCGTCAAATACTAATTTACCCAAATCTGCTTGATCAGCCAGGATGTCACCTGCATTGAGAAAGATCAAAGTCAAACCTTTAGAATATAAAACGCCTTTATTCATAGCGTCATAAATACCTTCATCGGGTTCGGATATTAACCGAGTATTCAAACTCCTATGCTTTTGAATAGATTGCAGGTATTCAAGAGTACCATCATTAGATGCGCCATCAACTACAAGATGGGATATCTTTTCATATAAATTAAACTTTTTAAAAGTCTCATCTAAACTTTCAATTGTACGAATTAAGGCAAGCTTATCGTTTCGTACCACAGTAATAAACTCAATTAAGAATTCCATGTTATTTGTTTACGATTAATTTAAAAATAAAAAAATCCTTTATATTTGATTAGAGCCCAGTTTAAAAAACTATTAAACTCATTAACTTCAGGATCGTAGCGATTTTTTGGGATATAATCTATTTATTATGACGTAAACAAAATAAGATTGGAAACACTTAATCGCTACTTATTTCCTAGACATCTCTCAGTTAGATATACTAACCAAATAAAAATGAGGGCTATATACTAACCGCTAAACTTTACGAGAAAATATGAAAGAAAAACTAAGACGACTATACAAAAGCATCTCATATAGTTACCCATCTATTGGATTTTTAATTAAACGGCTTATTTTAAAAAAACCATTCAACAGCATTAAGCGAAAAATTCGCGGTAATAACAACACATTACTCATAGAACGTTCGATATTATCTTCAGTTACTTTTGATATATCTGGAGATAATAACTTTATAAAAATTTCAGATAACTGCTTATTAAGTAACGTAGTTTTTTATATTCGAGGTGATGGACATAGCATTTTGCTAGATAGCGGATGCCGCTTTAATCGAGGAGGAAATATCTGGTTTGAGGATAACAATTGCTCATTACAAATAGGGGGAAACTCAACATTTGAGGATGTTCACCTTGCCCTAACAGAACCGAATTCTAAAATTACAATTGGTAAAGATTGCATGTTTGCATACGATATAGATGTTCGAACCGGTGATTCTCACTCAATTATTTCCCAAGAAGGGAATGAACGAATTAATTATGCAGAAAACGTAACGATCGGCGACCATGTATGGGTTGCATCACATAGTATTTTATTAAAGGGCTCAATTATCCCTGATGATTCAGTAGTTGCAACTGGCTCAGTTGTAACCAAGAAATATGACACAAAAGGAATAATTATTGGCGGCAATCCAGCCAAAAAAATAAAAGAAGGGATTACCTGGTCACGGGAAAGGATTTATAAAGGCATTCCAAAATAAAAATAATTAAAGTCAAAAGTGAAATTTTCTCGTAAAATTTCGCCGGAGATTCTGAATGAAAAAACATAATAGTGGTATCCAAGTTTTGGTAAAATTAAAGCAAACTAAAGAGTCGACACAAACGCTTATGAACCATATCGCGAGGCTAGAATGCGCACAGCGGCAAAGCGGCATATTGCAAAATACGACAGGATGGATGTATCCATAAACACGTATACGGCATATATTTAGCTCTTATATTCTTAGAGATTGCCTATGACTAGATAAGGCACCTCGCGCTCTTATACAATTTTTTTTTGTACTGATATATCATCAAGATCATAGGTAGTATAAATTCTGGCAAAAAAACCCCACCTGAAAATTGAAGACTAGCAAAAACATACCACCAAAATATTACCCCTTCTTTATTCCGTAAATAAATAGAACTAATCAATTTATATATTATGATGGCCAAAAGAATAAAAGCAGCCAACCCAAAGTAAAAAATCAATACAGCCATTCCATTATCTATTGAACTACCCTTATGCGCCCCATGACTTAGCCCCATAGATAATACAAATTCGTTTATTTGGCCAAAAGGTATGCCAATGGGTAATATAGACATTGCATTTGAGATTATTATTATTGGTGCAACCAGACGCCAATATCCTGAAGTACCTTCTACATTCACCTCATTTAACCTAGTCATCAAGCTATCCGGAATGAACATTACTAATACTAAAGGCAACATAAACAGTAAAACCAGCCTGATAATATTATTTGTAAAAAGCCTTAGCCAGAGAAGCAAAAAAAACAAAACGAATATTAATAATATCCCAGACGCTGAAGCAGTAGTCAGAATCCCAACAAATCCTAAAAAATACACATTTTTTTTACCATCGTTTTTTTCTCCCATAAGTAAAACAGAAACCAAAAAAAACATTATGAATGCATTAAATGATGGCTCTAAAAATAAACCAAAAGCCCTAGGACCTGTAATAGAGAATATTTTAGATAAACTATATTCACCAAAATAAGTAAAAGCCCCAAAAGGGTTGTATAAAGCAGTAGAATCAAAAAATCTTAACAGCAAAACTTGCACAAGAGAAAAACAAACAATCATAAATAATGCCATTTTATATACATTAGAATAATTATTTTCTTTTCTTAGATAACTTACAGAGCCAATGAAAATAGTTAATGAGCCAAATACCCAAAGCAAGTATGTACTAATGAAATCAGTTATTTCAGCAGATTTTATAAATACTGAATAAATCAAGAAAATAGCTATTGGCCAAAATAATATAAGCAGCAATAAAAAGAATTTTGTGGAATTTAGAGTTATACGAAAATGAGCCGACAGAAAGAACGCAATTGTGATTGGTGCAACAGTTAAAGGAAAACCATTAAAAGAAAAAAACATGAAATGGATAAATATTATCGATCCAAGTAAAAAAAAACCCCAATTTAAGATCATAGGTTTTGACCTAAATTAAGCGTTTGTAAATATCGAGGTAAAGTTTAGTAGCAGTCTCTCTACTAAATTTATCTAACACAGAAAATTTTAATGAAGATTTTGTTTTATTATCGTATTCAGAAGGTAGACTTCTAGAGCTAATTATCTTTAAAATATCTGAAAAAATAGCGATAGGCTTAATACCAATATCTAACAATACCTCACGCGAAGCTTTACTTTCAATAGCTAAAACAGGCACACCACACGCCAATGCCTCAATCATAACCAGTCCAAAAGTGTCTATTTCAGAAGTAAATAAAGCAACATCACATGATGAAACAACTTCGACCATCTGCTCTCTATTGGATATTTCACCATAGTTTTTCACATTCCCCTCAGTAAATGGTGAGTTGCTACCGATACAATGAAGCTCTACTCCTCGTATTTTCAACAACTTATTAATTAAATCGACATTTACTTTTGAGGGGTCATTTAGGTTGTTGGCTACTATAAGAACTTTTACGTTATTTATTGGCAATCTAATTATGTCATTCGGTAACTGATGATTACGACAAGCTATTTGAAACTTTTCATCTAACCAATTTGGTATGTGAAGTACCTCTATATTAGGCAGGTTGGCAGCCAACTCACTTGCTAGAAACTTAGAAGGCGCAACCATCACCAAGTCAGAACTAATTTCCTCTAAAAGCCCACGCTTACGTTTAAATTGAGCTCTAGTATTATCAAAATAAGCTGATGGGTAGCTTGATAACTTTGGACAATTCCCACATCCACTTTTCCACTTATTGCATTCACCAACAGAAGCGCACCTTCCTGTTACAGCCCAATAATCATGAGTTGTCCATACGATCGGTTTTTTAGCACGCTGTATAGCCTTAACAAGCCATGTAAACTTAATAAAATAGCTATGCACAACATGTAAATGAATGACATCGGCCAATTGAATCGCTTCTATTAAGTTCTTTCTTCCGATACCGTATGGATTAAATAAATCTATGCCTAGAATAGAATGAAATAAATAATTAGGGATTACTTGCAGTCTTGAACCAACCCTAAAGCAACTTTTTACGCTTATTTCTGAGGAACTCATCCCACCTCTGTTCCCCCACCCATAAGCAAATCGGCTATTTATATTGAAAGACAGCAGATTATTATGTAAATCGAGCGCAACTTTTGCAGCCCCTCCTTTGTCAAGGCAGACATTAATTTGTAATATATTCATTATGTAACTTAGGTAAACTTATTTAGTAGACAAAACTATTCTCTTGATTTAAACATTTTTAAAAAACTAAATAACTTATGTTTAGTTCTGTTTATCAAGTACCGAAAATTTATTGCTAGCTTACTATTGCTCTGGTGCATTATTTGAGCCTTTCTAAACTCTTTGAATGTCTCAGTGATTAAGCTCGAACTAACACCTTCACTACCCATTACAGCTATTGGTTTATTGATAAATGTATATGATAAGTCTTTTTTTCTCAAAACATACTCATAGTCAATTGCAATCCTAAAAGATTCATCAAAATCACCCAGCTCTTGGAGGAATTCTCGGCGATTAAAAGTAGCTGTATGTGGAAATGACATTGCCTTTTTCAATTCACTTAAAGACATATCTTTTCCTATTCTTAAGCCCTTATACTCACCACCATCAAATATTATTTGACCATAAACAAAGTCTTGCTTATTTTCTTTCAATAAGGGTTCCATTTCTTCTAACACATTAGGACTATAAAATTGATCATCAGCCCCTAAAAACAACACCCAATCTCCAGTTACGTGCTTCAGCGCCTTATTCCAAGCATGAGCAATCCCCCTATCTGCCTTAGACTCCCAATAGTTAATGATAGAATTATTTTTATATAATATGTCCCTAGTTGAGTCAGAAGAGTTACCATCTAAAACAATTAATTCTTTTTCTAAATACGTTTGTTTAAAGAAACTATCAATACAGGATTGAAGTGTTTTCTCACCATTATATACAGCTACAACGACTGAAATTTTCATCGATTTATCTTAATTGAGAAACACACAATGGGTTTTAGTTTAAATATTCCAATTAGCCTTAAAAATAGACCATAAAAGGCTGATAGGTTTTCGTCTAAACAATGATCCCTTCTATTCAAGAATAGAACACACAAATTTTAAATTATACTCATGAGGAAGATACACCTATTAGAGCTAGTTTTCTTTAATATTATACTTTATTTTTCTGTATACCCATCTAGTAGGGACGTACAATCCTGTTGCTTTAAGCCAGCATAAAACATGTTTCACAAAGCCAACCTTTAACTTTATTTTGAAAAAAAATATATGTTGCTTTATTTTTGACTTAACTTCCTTAAACTTATTGTTTTGTATCAAAGAAGACATCAGTTCACAATCAATTAAGTCTTTATCCTCGGATCTATGTTGCTTCATAGCATATAGCTGCTGAAAAGAAATAAACTTCAGACCATAAAAAGAAAAATAATTAGCTTCATCGTATATCAAATCAGCTTTATTTTTTTTGTGGTGGATCAATTCGCTATCATGATTTTCAAAGCTGCAATCCAAGCATCTTATTTTACTATTATCTAATATCAAATAATCAACATCTTCATTTTCCCTTAAACCATACAAAGTTAAGGTCAAACTGCCATCAATAATAACGTCTCGTGTATCAACATGATTTATCTCCAAAAAACTCTTAAATGCATCCAGCTTACTAAAGATATTTTTGTATTTATAAGGGTTCGAATAATTTAAAAAATGAACCCCATTATCATTAAAAATCAAATTTGATATTCTATTGGCTTCTTCCTTAGTATCAGTAATATGAATAGAGCTATAACCTATACCATATATTTTCCTTACTTCTTCCTTGATATCCCTTACATTTTCTATACTTTTTTCTTGGAAAACTATCACGGTAAATGATTTAAAATCAGGAAAACACTCAAATAACTTCTTCCTAATACCTTTAAAACCTTCGGATGCACTACCAACCCAGTCCATATGCTTATATAGCTCTAACAATAAGTTAAATGCACCATTGGGCGTTAATTGTAGTTGTTTCTTATATACTATGTTTCTAAATTTTGACTCAGCCTCTTGTTTACTGCCTTTACCAGAAGACCATAGAAAAGCTATATAAGTATTATCATTAGAGTATTCGATAAATTTTTTAACCGCCATCTCAATTATTATTTTGGGAACAGCCCTTTCATAGAAGTATTTGTAGTCTGCCACCATATCTTCACTTTCAGTCAACAAACAAACAACTTGTTGTTTCAAATTGATAGCAACCGAAACTCTGTGCGCCCCATTTATGGCTGACCTATTCTTTGATAGTGGTATTAAAGTTTCTGTTTCATCAAAGCCATTTTTTTTAATGCTATCGAAAATGGCTTCAAAATCACTTAAATACCTATAAAATGAATTCTTACTCACTTCTTTACCGAACTCTAAATATTTACCCAAAGTTTGAGCTTTAATATCTTCTTTATAAACCATTTTCGCCAGCGGTGGATTAACCATTTTATGATCTAAATAAAATAATTTGAAGGCAAGATCAAGTCTATTCCAAGTTATCAACTCGCTTGAGTTAATAGAATAAACTTTATATTCGTCTTTAGTTAATTCATCATAGATAAATTCGTCAATCAGTTTCTTAAACTCAATTTTTTTCATTATATAAATGTCTATAATTCGGTTTATTAGGTCGGTTTGCACATATCAGGATAAAATTGCTGTAATTCTTCACCCACTTCAGCATAAATGTATTCTTTAATTTTATCAGTCAAAAGTTCATTTTTAGTCTTCTTTCCAAACGACCCTACAAAATTCAATGTTATATTTTGGATGATTTCAATCATATTCATATTTAATTAAGCGGATTTTCTATGAGTCACTTACTTATCAATAACATAACCAACAAACTCATAATCTTAAGCAACTTCAGCCGGAATCGTAGCCTCTATATGTAATATATCATTAAATACTACCACTATAATCGAAACTAATACTGCTGAACCTGGGCTTTATATTTGCCATGACAACAGATAACACGGTCATAAATATATTATTTATTTAAGACCTCCTGATATAATTTTACATATTTTTCAGCCACAACTTTACTATCAAATTCCCGAACGACCTTATCTCTTGCATTAACACAAAGCTCATCATATTTTTTATTATCAAGTACCCATTCAATTCCATTTGCCAAATCAGAAGAGTCATAAGCTTTTGCTAAATACCCAGTTTTCTTATGCTCAATTAAGTCTGAATTACCACCTATATCAAAACCAATAACTGGAGTTGCACAAGCTAAACTCTCCATTATCGCATTCGATAAATTCTCTTGCTTTGAAGGCACAACCATGACATCAACAGCACTATAAAGAGTGATAAGTGATATATCATCAGATAAAACACCCATATAATGAACGATACAACCAAGATCAGGGGCATCTTCAGGCTCGCTAGAACCAAATATAACAAACTCTACATCCACATTATTAACTTGTTTAATGGCTTTAGTTAGCTCCAAAAAACCCTTTCTTGGGTCACTTGTTGCACCCATCGCACCAAAAAGTATTAATTTTTTATCCTGAGGCAACCCCCAAAGCTCCCGCGAGATTTGCTTATTAATTGGCTTAAACTTAACTGTTGAAATTGGATTTGGTAAATTAACAATTTTTTTATCTTTAAGAAGAGAACTCAATTCACCTGTTTTTTGTAACCACTTACTTAGGCCTATAACGGTAAAATTATTTAACCCTGAGAGCACATTATTTTTTCTTCTATGTATAAAATGACTCAAGTCATTATCTCTAGATGACCTTAATACCTTACACCCCCCACACTGATTCAAATATTTATTGCATCCTTCATCATAATGGCAACCCCCAGTAAAAAGCCACATATCATGTAAGGACCAAACTATTGGCGCGTTAATCAACAACAAATCTTCTATTGTTAACATTCCATGGTTGACCCAGTGAAGATGAACTATATCAGCTTTCTTAGCATTAATTGCCTTTACAGCATCACCAGATGAGTATTTGTTAGACGAAAAAAGAGTTACTGTTTTATTAGGATACTTCTTTAATAAAAGTCTATCTCTTAAAGCAGCGAACTTACCAAACAATTTCATCTTCATAGATACTGTAACCGCTGTCACTGTGTAATCATCGCTACTTTTACTGTTAGACAACATTTCACTATCTATATCTTGTTCTAGCAATGCCTTGTGCAATCTATATGCAGCCCTAGCTGCACCGCCTTCGATGTCAGAAGTATTTACGATTAACACTTTCATTGAAAACCCTTTACCTTCTTATAAATAAGCCTAACCAGCACATACAGGCCTGAGAATCTCAAAATATTCATACTTACAGCAAATAATATCTAACTAAATTTCATTGTTAAATAAAATAACTTAAGTTTGTATTGGACTAATGATCTTTTGCATGAATCATTATCAATAAATAACTCGATCATTAAACAGTTATTTATAGTTTTTCTTTATTGCAATTTTTCTAGTTAACATACAATTGGCTTTATTTTAGGCACAATTAAACTTTTTAATTCCCTCGAACATTAAATAACTTATTAATGTATTTAAGAGGTTTATAGATAACATTCATCGCTATAAGACAGGAGATGATATTGACTAATTGATTTTGAAAACAATCCGATGGCAATTCAGAATAATAAGTACCTTTTCTAAGCAAAGTCACCTTAAAACGAATAGATTTAGTTTCATTCAAAATGATCTGGCTTCTTTCGTCGATAAGATTCTTTGCAAATTCTGTATTGAGAAGAGCTTTAAATTTGATATGGTGATTGGGGATATCTGTGTAGTAGACTTTTACAAAATTATAACTTTTTTCAGACTTTCGCAAGAAAACAACAGGCTCTTCTGGAACAACGATATTATAGTTACACCCCATATTATTCAACATAGGAACCCAAAAACAAGTATATGCATGACTTCCACCATACAAGCCTTCAAAATAAATATTTTCAATATATTTACGCTTAACAAGAACTGCACCAAAGGTGCTTTTTCCTTTCAAATCAGTAAATGCTTCATTTATTTGTTTATATGATTTTGCTGAATCATTAAAACATCTCCCAAGTAATGCACCTTCAGAATTAACTGTATCTCCATTGAAAATGGCCAAGTCTACTTTTTTTCTAGCAATCAAATCAGAAATTATTACAAACGCATCAACATGAAAATAATCATCATCCCCCAAATAATAAATGTATTCACCAACAGCCATTTTAGAAACATAATGCATATGCTCATCTAATGACAGTCTACTCTCTTGAATATAGTAATTTATCGTTATGCTATTATAACTTTGATCATTTATTAAATGTTCGACTCTAGTGTAATCCGCTTCAGAAGCATTATTAGAAATACAAACCTCAACTGAAATATTAATTTGTTCTTGATTAATTATTGACATTAAAGCTTCTAACAAATAGTCAGGCCTATTCATTGTTGGTATACAGATACTTAAATCAATATTCATAAACAACTACCTAAAAAAAATTGTTTTCCACGTCAATTTAAAAAGAGGACGACAGAAAAAAAAGTTAACTAATAAAGATTGAAAAAGCTGTGCTATTAATGTGGCAAACGCGGCTCCCATGATTCCATATTCATCTATAAGAATGAAATTTAAAAATATTATTAATACCGCTGTGGAAGTTGTTTGGTATAAAGCTACTTTTGTTAGTCTTTCGTTTACGAGCCAGACAGATTGTGCACACCCCAGAGCTACAGGAATAAGGGTAAAAATATGTATAAGAAAAATATATTTGCTTTGAATATATGCAATACCATATATGTATGGTATTGCTGAATAGCCTAATACACCAACACATAATACAAAAACCATAGAACCTATATACATGAGCCTAAAAAATGAACTTACTTCATTTTTATAATCTGTTTCACCCTTCTCTTTAGCTTTAGCAATAACGGGTGCAAAGCTCATCAATAAAAGCATTGGTAACATATAAGTCATTTCAGCTAAACTTACTCCAATTGAATATATACCAACTGAATCAAAGCCAAGTTTATTTTCTATAAAAAATATACCAGACTTCATAAATACAATAATAGAAACACTAGATATAGCTAAAGGCCAAGATTCGCGTATCAGTTTAGCTATATATTCTAAATTAAAGTGCAAAAAATCTATTTTTACTTGCAAGTCCGACTTATACAGCATATTAAAAATAAATACAGAAGACAGAAAAGCTTCAAGTGAAATAGAAATAAATATAAATATCTCATCTAGTGAAAATAGTATTACGGCGACTTTTATTGCTAAGCAAATTAAATATGACTTAAATTTAGCCAGCACAGCTAATCTACTTAAACTTTGACTCTGAAACAATAAATCTACAACATTTCCAATAGAAAATAAGATTGAAAAAATAACTATTAAACTAGCTAACATTTGATCTTTTAAAAACAAAAGAATTATTACTACCCCAATAAAAACACTAAATGAAGAAGTAATTAGTTTTAATTTCAAAACATTAATTAGTATTTCACCAGAACTTTCTCGGTCTTTAGCCATATCTCGAACGACTATTGAGTCTACACCAAAGTTTGAAATGGCCTGAAAAAATGCTGTATAGGCAACCGCATATGACAGTTTCCCGAAGGATTCTACCCCGAGATACCTAGCAACCAGAACACTAACAAAAAAACCCACAAACAATCGAATAATTCTATCAAAAAATAACCAACTAAAATTCTGAATCACTTTTGATAATGCTATTTCATTAAAAATGATTTTAATTTTAGCTAAAAATACCATGTATAAAATAGTCTCAATATAGTTAATGCTATAGCAAACAAATAAAAAATTTGATCAAGAGTTAGTCTGTTAAGTTACTCTATATAAAGTCATACAACCTTGTGGCTTTTATTTAAAAAACGTCATAATTAAATATAAAACAACATTTTTTCAAAGATTAAGACCTTTTAAGTTTAGCTGTTTCATGCTCAATAACCGCTTTGACCCCTTGTTCAACTGAATAATTACAAGACCACCCCAGTCCTTTTAACCTTATCGTATAAGCGCAGCTATACATTAATTCATTTTCTCTCATGTCTATCGCACCAAACTCAAGCTTAGATTTTGAATGACTAAATGCATGTATCATTTCAACAAATTCTCTCACCGTTGGTGATTCACCAGAACCTACTGGAATATGCTCAAATGCTGCTAAGGTATCTATATTTGAAATAATAATTTCATAAGCAGAAATTACATCGTCAATATAAATAAAATCACGCTGTTGTTTACCGCTCGTTAGTTGTAGATCATCATTCTTTAGGCATGAATTTATTACAAAAGTCGTAAACTTACTCGGGTCATCTTCAGGCCCATAAAAATGTTCCAAGGCAATATTAATAAACTTAAGCGAGCCTTGTGCATTGAATTGGGCAAGCTTTACAAAAGTGTTTTTTGTTAGTGCATAAGGTGAAATATCATCAGGTAAAGACGTACCGGTATGAATAAATGCTTTACTCTTATATTTACTTGCCAAAGCTAACAATCGTGTTGGGAAATCAATATTTGCTTCGACTAATGCAGATACTGACTCACCTTTACGGCCATAGAGTGCGGCTGCATTAATCACCATTTCAGGGGTCTGCGTTTGAAATGCTTTCTCTAGCGCGCCTTCTTCATCGAGATAAACTTTCTCAACATCAAAATCAAAATCTTGCAACCTCAACTTAGATGAAGACGTGCGAATCAAAGCAACAACGTGATGTGTTTTTGAGAGCGATTTCACCAGATGAGAACCTAGGTAACCGGATGCGCCTGAAATAAATATAGTCATAACCTAGCGGGCAAGCCTGCTTGCCCTTTTTTCCTAATTAAAAATTCAAACCAAAAAAATCTTCAAACTTACTCACAATATAGTCAAGATGGTCGTTTGTTAGCCCTGGGTAAACACCTACCCAAAATGTTTGATTCATAATGCGATCTGTAACCGTTAAGTCGCCATGTACTCTGTATTCAATATTTTCAAAGTATGGCTGTCGTGTTAGATTACCGGCAAACAATAAGCGTGTACCAACTTTGGCTTCATCCATAAATTTCAACAATTCAACACGGGTAACCCCCGCAGTCTCTTTGAGTGTAAGCGGGAA